>Ga0224545_1000003_pt1 | contig 256866 bp, 203 predicted proteins | sample 714P12024metaG_FD_179906 | JGI IMG/M metagenome (GOLD analysis project Ga0224545, IMG submission 179906) | Peat soil microbial communities from Stordalen Mire, Sweden - 717 P1 20-24 | ecosystem: Environmental > Terrestrial > Soil > Wetlands > Peat | place: Sweden: Norrbotten County, Stordalen... | reverse complement strand
CAGCCGTCTGGCGGTGAATCTTGGCATGAGCGTGGGTCCGGCGATCGGCGGATTCCTGGCGCTGTACTCATTTCGATTCTTATTTTTTGCGGACGGCGTGACGTCGATTCTGGCTGGATTGGTTCTTATGTTCGCTTGGCCAGGAACGCGGCGCACAAAGGCTAGTGAGCTGGAATGGGACGATCCTGAAGACCTTGGACGCGAAATCGAGGCGGAAGGACCTGCGCTGCTGGCCGCGCCGCACCCTGCTGCGGACTTGCGCGCTTTCCGAAGCCGCCGAATGCTTTATTTTCTCGCAGCGCTGATTCCCGCACAGCTCGTATTCTTTCAGTTGACCTCGACCCTGCCGCTCTTTCTAGTGCGCTATCTGCGGCTCCCAGAATCGTTTTACGGCACCGTGTTCACCCTTAACACGCTGATGATCGTCGCGCTGGAAGTTCCGCTGAACAGCGCGATGGCCCACTGGTCACACCGGCGGACGCTGACGCTCGGCGCACTTCTCTACGCGATCGGCTTCGGGTCGTTCGCACTGGCCAAAGGGCCATCAGGAATCTTCGCGGCGGTGGCTGTGTGGACCTTTGGCGAGATAATTCTGATACCTAGCAGCGCGGCGTATGCTGCAGAAATCGCGCCCGCAGGAAGACGCGGCGAGTACATGGGGCTTTACACCATGTCGTTTAGCTTGGGATTTTCGCTGGGGCCGTGGCTCGGTGCGACGCTACTCGAAAGCCGCGGGCCGCAGGTGCTTTGGGGCGCGGCGTTTGTATCGGGATGTGTTTCGACTCTGCTGATGAGCCAGATTGGGGCGAAGCCGAACCGCGCCTCGGGCAATCCGCGCTAGGGAAGCGAAGCAAGAAATGAATTGGCGATGTCGCGAGCACGCACGAAACAAGGCATGCAGTTGGAAGCAGGAGCGCTGGGAGGAGCTTCGCAAGCGGATTGGATTGCCGGCAGTTTCAGGACAGCGTGAAAATATTCAGCAGCCTTATCGTTGCGCGATAATTCTGCATTGAGGTTGCCGAGCAGCAAAAGATAGACTGGATTGCTCGGATATCGTGCAACGAGCGGCTCGCCCACGGTGAGGGCTTGTTCGTACTGCTGATCGTACCTGCGGAGATTTTTGGCGAGATAAAAGCGCGTGTCCACCGACAACAGCACGCCGCGATCCATCCCGATTTGCATTTGCCGGATGCCTTCTTGCTTGTTTCCACCGGGAATACCCATAAAAACGCTGAGCATCTTCACGATCGACGAAAGCGAATCTACGTAATAGTTGTAAAGGCCGATACCTGCGGTTGCGTCTGCCATTTCGGGATCGAGTTCCAGTGCACGAAGAAATTCCGATCGCGCAGACACGCCCGCGTGAGCTACGGCACGATGTTCGCCTCGCAGTCCAAAAAGCCGGGCTTTGAGCGCGTAGCCGGCACCGGCGTAGAGATGCATTTCCGCGGTTTCAAAGCGGGCGATATGCGCCTGAGCCAATTCGATCGCTTTGTCGGCTAACGCGAAGTAAGCTTCGTCTTCCGATTTCTTTCCGCGTTTCCATGCATCCACCATCCCGTATTTAATTTCCGAGGAGGCGCAGAACGTTTTCCACCATTCGGCCTCAGCCTCGAGGATGAAACCCAGCGGGTGATCCGGCAACGAAACCTGGAGCTTTTGCGCGGTGGCAATTGCGCCGTCGGGATCGCCGTCATATATCTGAGCCATAGCTTGCGTCGCTTCGGGAGGCAGTGTGAGACCTCCTGCGCAAACGGGAATCGTTAAGGCCGAGACGGCGACAAATATGGCAATTATTGGGATGGCCGGCCGTGTCACGCGCGCGATCTTCATTTTATTTTCTTCAATCAACCGGTTAGTAGTGCTCAATAACGTATATCACGAAGGATGCGGACGCAAACGGCGGAAACTTGTTATGCTTTGCCGTCTTCGAGTGTTCGCAGAAGCCGTTCCAAACACTGACCGCCATGAATGATCCGGAAAAACTAGACCGTGGACTGGGTTTAATCGAGGCCACGTCGCTCAACATGACGTTTATGGTGGGCATCGGGCCGTTCATCGTGATCCCATTCATCATTCGCGCGATGGGCGGCCCGCAATGCATTTTGGCGTGGGTGGTGGGCGCAGGGCTTGCGGCGGTAGATGGATGCGTATGGGCGGAGCTGGGCGCAGCGATGCCGCAGGCCGGGGGAAGCTACGTTTTTCTGCGGGAAGCCTACGGAGCGAATCGCTGGGGACGACTGGTGTCGTTTCTATTTATTTGGCAGACGCTTTTTCAGGCGCCGCTCAGCATATCCTCCGGCGCGCTGGGTTTCGCGGACTATTCAAAATATCTCACGGCTAAGATTCCGGCTGTTATGTCATGGCTGAACGCGAATGCAGGGCGAGCTGGCGGGGTGCTCGCGAATTACAACCGAGTAGTCGCGCTGTTGCTGATTGTGATCGCCGTAGCGCTCCTTTACCGGCGTATCACGACGATTGGGAAGATTTCCACGGTGCTTTGGGTGATCGTACTAGGGACAATTTTGTGGCTGATTTACGGCGGAGCGACACATTTTAATGCGAGCCGGGTGTTTACCTACCCCGCCGGCGCCTGGAGTTTTTCTTGGATTTTTTTTGCGGGGCTGGGTCATGCGTCGGTGCAAACCGTGTACAGCTATCTGGGGTATTACAACGTCTGCAATCTAGGCGGAGAAATGAAGGACCCCGGGAGGAACATTCCGCGAGCGATTTTCTTTTCGATTTTCGGGATCGCAATTCTTTATTTTCTGATGCAGACGAGTATTTTGAGCGTGATTCCGTGGCAAGAGGCGCAGAACTCTGGTTTCGTGGTGAGCTTGTTTGTGGAAAGGACATTCGGGATGCACTGGGCCACGTTCGCGACGTCGCTGATACTGGTTTTGGCGTTCGGCTCGATTTTTTCAGCTATGCTGGGATATTCGCGCGTGCCATACGCGGCGGCGCTGGACGGAAATTTCTTTTCCATTTTCGCGCGCTTGCACCCAACGAAGCGCTTTCCTTACGTATCATTGCTGGCGCTGGGCGGGGCGTCAATCGTCATCTGCTTGTTTTTTAATCTTTTCTCCGTAATTCGCGCCATTCTGGCGATGCGGTGTCTCATCCAATTTGTTGGTCAAGCTGTTGGCCTGATGTTGCTGCATCGGCGATGGAAGGCCGAGCGTTGGCCTTTTCGAATGTGGCTGTATCCCGTGCCGGTAGTGATCGCAATCGCGGGCTGGATTGCGATTTTTATATCGACGGGGCGAACACCAATGCTTGCCTCGCTTGTAGCCATGGCAGCGGGTATCCTTGTATATCTCGGGCGAGCGCGACTTTTGCGCCAGTGGCCGTTTCAGGAGGCTGTTCGATGAAGCGGTGGCAAACAATTTGGCCCGCAATCATTTTGGCGGGTTTGGCAGTGATATCCGCAGTTCCGCGAGTGGCTGCGCAGTCGCTCGCCGATACCGTCGAGGCCATCAATAAATCGCGAGTGACTACGCGAATCCTTTTTGTGACAGCGCATCCGGACGATGAATGGTCGAGCCTGCTGACCTATCTTTCGCGCGGACTGAACGCGGACGTGGGATTGCTGACGCTCACGCGCGGCCAAGGAGGCCAGAACGCCATCGGCCCGGAGCAGGGCGACGAGCTAGGAGTGATTCGCACGGAAGAATTGCTCGCGGCCGGAGAGCACTATGGCGTGCATCAATTTTTCACGCGCGCGCCTGATTTCGGTTTTTCGAAAAGCGCTGACCAGACGATGAAAATTTGGGACAACATCGCGCTGGAAGACATGGTCCGGGCCATTCGCACGTACCGCCCGCAAGTAGTGATCAACGGCTGGGGCGGAGTGCATTCCGGACACGGACAGCATCAAGCGAGCGGAATACTGACGCCACAAGCGGTGGCCGCGGCAGCCGATCCGAAAATGTTCCCGAAGCAAATTTCCGAGGGGCTGGTTCCATGGAAAGTAACCCTGGAGGTCCGGCTGGCGCGAGACAATTCCCCTGAGGCAGTCGAGTTGCCGGTTAATTCTGTTTCTCCGCTGTGGGGAAAAAGCTATACAGAAATGGGGATGGAAGGGCATGCGCAACACCGTTCACAGGGGACGCCGGCGTTCTTCGGCAACGCGTTTTTCCGGCGGCCTATTTATCTGGTTGCGGAAAATGAGAAAGGCGCTTCCAGAAAATTCGACGCCAAACTTTTAGCGGAACCCCTCACGTCGCTCAGCGCACGATTCCCTTCGCTGCAAGCGGCTATGGCCACACGGCTGGCTGCTACGGACGCGGATTTAAAGGCTGCGCTTGTGGCCGCACGTTCTCTGGCACGGACCGATGCCGCCACTTCGCTGGCCCAGGCAGGGTTGGAAATTGGTAGCTTGAGAAACGAAATTTCAAAAAATGCGATGGCAAACCGCGCCAACGATGAAACTGCGTCCGCGCTGTGGGAATTGCAACGCGTGAGCGAGCGGATCGATCACGCGCTGGCGGAAGATGTCGCGATTCCGTTCGAAGTGCAGGCAGACCACCATGAGCTCGTGGCTGGGAAAAGTTTTTCCGTGGATGTGACATTCGGCGGCGAGCCGATCGTACCGGTGAAGTGGACGCTAGATGCAAGCGGGGGTCTGCAAGTGCCGCCAGGCTGGACTACCACAAAAGAGGAAACCAAGCATGGCAGCGACAGCGAGCGCTTCAACGTGACGATTCCAGGAGATGCGAAAGCGCCAAGTTCCCCCGAGGATGCTATTTTGCCGTTTCCGCCTCCTCTCGTGCGTGTGGCGCTAACGGTAGTGTGGAGTTCCTATCGCTTTACGATCGAAAAGCCGGTGGAATCTGTGCAGGCAACTACGACGGGCATCGCAACCTATCCGCTCGATCTTGTTCCGGCGGTGACGCTGACGGTCGAGCCGCAGCAGGTAATGGTTCCAGTACAACGCGCGTCTGAGCCGGTGAAGTTACTCGCGCGCATCCGCTACCACGGAACAAAACCCGAAAAGGTTGACGTCGGAGTGGATGCGCCGGGAGGATGGAACGCGCAATCGATTGCACCCCTGGATTTTGCAACCACCGGCGACCAATTGATCCGTTTTATTGTAGCGCCGCCGGCCCGGACGTCGCCGGGGGCCTATGCGCTGCATCCCTACGCGAAGATTGGCGCTGAGACGTTTCGAACATCGCTTGAGCCGATTCCAACGCTTTCGACCCACAATTGGAGTGAGCCTGCCGACGCGACTGTGCATGTGCTCGATCTGAACGTCCCGCCTAATCTGCGAGTGGGTTACATCGCCGCGGAAAATGATCCACTTCCAGAAATTCTGCGCGAGCTTGGAATTCAGGTGGATTTGCTCGATGAGGTCGCGTTGGCCTTCGGCGATTTGAGCCAGTACGACGCGATCACGGTGGGCATCCGCGCTTACGAGTTGCGTCCCGATTTGTTGCGCGCGAATCAGCGCCTGCTGGACTATGTGGACCGAGGCGGAACGCTTTTGGTTCAATATCAGCGCGATTTCGCGTGGGACAAAGAGCTGCCCGCACCGTTTCCCGCGAAGATGGGCGACAAAGTTGCACGTGTGACCGATCCAAATTCTCCAGTAAGGTTTCTTGTGCCGGACAGCCCGTTGCTGACCTCGCCGAACAAAATTTCGCTCGCCGATTTTCAGGGATGGGAACAGGAGCGCGGCTTATATTTCTGGGGCACCTTCGATCCGCGCTACCAAGCCCTACTTGGACTAAAAGATTTCAACGAGGCGGAGGTCACCGGAGCGCTGGTGTCCGCCCGGGTCGGAAAAGGTCTCTACATTTACACCGGCTTGTCGTTTTTTCGCGAGCTTCCGGCGGGAGTGACGGGTGCCTACCGCCTATTCGTCAATCTGCTGAGCCAAACGCCACATGCAGCCGCAAAAGACTGACCCGATCTCAGCGGACTTGTACGGGTGCGCAGAATTTGCCGCTCCTCGCGTGGTCCAGATTCCCGCAGGCTGGTTCTTGATGGGCAGCGGTGTGGGCCAGGATAACGAACGGCCAGTGCACCGTGTTTGGGTAGATGCGTTCGAGCTGGGCGCGTGCCAAGTGACAAACGCCGAGTATGCGCAATTCCTCTCCGCCACGCACCACCGCAAACCTTTACATTGGGACGATCCCAATTTCTTCAATCCTTTGCAGCCCGTGGTGGCGCCTTCCTGGTTTGACTCCGTCTCGTATTGCGAATGGCTCAGCGCGATAACGCAGCGGCGCTTTCGCTTGCCTACGGAAGCGGAGTGGGAATATGCAGCGCGCGGCGGTCTTGAAGAGAAACAATTTCCCTGGGGTGACGACCCACCGGAATCCCTTGAGAATTATGCGGCGCGTTGGAAAACAGGTCCAGAACCGGTAGGGCGCGCGGAGTTCAACGCCTACGGACTTTACGATATTGGCGGAAACGTTCACGAATGGTGCGCGGACTGGTTTGACGCGGATTATTATCGACTGTCGCCGGAACGGAATCCTCAAGGCCCAGCGGGGTGCGCGTCACCTGCCGCAGCAAAACATTCGGGGCCTGCACGACGAGCGTCACGAGGCGGTTCTTGGCGGCATTTTACCAAGGTGTCGCGCTGCGCAGCGCGGTCAAGTATTCCTCCCGAGTTTCAGTACGCAGATTACGGATTCCGGGTGGGCTGCGACACCATTGTTGAGTGACCGCGCATTCCTCGCTCGGGGCGATTTCCGCTGCAGCGGCCCTCGCTATTGAGCACATGCTCCAAGGTCTCACCCACGCTTGGTTTTCCCTTCGTGATATTCTCCGAGGCGCCGGTTGGAAAGAAAAATGAGGGAGACGCACTAAAATGTCGATGTGGAAAACGCAGATTAGTTCTCCAGGGAATTTACGGTATGGATTGCGAGTCCTCGCCGCCATCCTCGTAATATTGCCCGTGTCCACAGGAGCATGGGCACAAAAAACCAAGAACAAGAAGCCTGACAACACTTCGCCGATGCCCGCAATACCGCTTCCTGCTTCCGATCAAATCGATCACGACATTGGGGAGATGCTGGGGGCTTTTCAGGCCGGAGATGTCGAGGCCATGCATAAATATTATTCAGACAACGCGACATTTGTCAGCGGAACTTATGGGCCGCCGATTGTAGGCTGGCCGAATTACCTGGCCGGGTATCAGCAGCAGCGCAAGGCGTTCCCCGCAGTCCAGCTTATCCGGCGGAATACGTACATCTTCGTGCATGCGGATGTGGCCTGGGCGGAGTATCAGTGGGAATTCAGCTCGGTCTTGAACGGCAAGCCATACGCGTTACGTGGACAAACGACGCTGGTGCTCAACAAGGTGGGTGATGACTGGGTGATCGTCCACAATCATACAGCGCCGGTCTGCGATTACTCCGCGTCACCCCAGCCACAGCCTTCAACGCAACCGCCAGTGATGCCGACTCCTCAGCCGGGGCCAAAACCGTAGAAACATCAGTAAACGCAATTTCTTGGCTCACGGCTGGCAGATGCTGGTTTGACCGCTGATCCGCTCAGAAATTTTTGAATCCCTGCCAGAGCCAGAGCCCGGCGATGATCAGGAGCAGCAAAACCGAAGCTGTGATTAACAGCTTGATTGGCAGGCCCAGTCTCTCAATCCGTGCGACGATGAGACGCTGCTCTTGGGCCATGGAGTCCCCAGCTTTGTCGAGGAAGATTTGATCTTCCTCATGGGTCTCGAGGGTACCGCGATAGATCAGCATGCAGATGAGCGCGGCGGTAATCACTGCCCAAACGACCAGCAAAGTGAAAAGCGTGGTTCCAATCGGCTCCATGCTCCCCTCCCTGCCCGCCGGCATCGAAGACCATACGAAGAATGACCCGGCCAGGCGAGCCCCAGTTTGAGGTGATATTGGCGGGATTATAGCATTATCCGTGACGGTGAAGGTCAGGCGGTACAGCATTCGTCGGGAAAGTGCACGCCCCAAAAGTTTCGCGCGGGATATAGGATCTCGATACCCAGTTCGAAGATGCCGTCGCTAGCATCTCTCACCCGAACCACGCGAAATTCCTCGGTTTCCTGAGACATTCCGTTCAAAACCTCAATACGCGAGCCAAGCGTGGGAGAAAAAGGAGCCCGCAACAAAGCCCCAAAGCGGCTGACGGCGATCGCTTCGGCAGGCATGTCCAGACCCTGACCTTGGGTGCCATCGCTGAAAACCTTTACGGGTATGCGGATCAAGACGCGACTGGCGCGGCGGCGCTCAATCATCGCGCGGGCGGTTGCCATAATTTTACCCCCTACTGAATTCCCGGGCCGGTCCGACTACTCTAAGCGTCATACGTGCTGGGGGTCAAGATATCCAACCGATAAGTGTGCTTCGTTGACAAACTATGGGGCACGCGGCAATATGGTTGCGCCTCGTTGTTTTGCCGCAGGAATTGCCCAAGTGGCGGAATTGGCAGACGCGCTAGCTTCAGGAGCTAGTTCCCGCAAGGGAGTGGAGGTTCGAGTCCTCTCTTGGGCACCACATTTGTGGGTTTTTGCCGTGCGATGTGTTGCGGTTGGTTTAGTGCGCGAGCAATTTGTCAACGCGTTCAGTCAAGCTCTTCGCGTCGAAAGGCGCCCGCACCTTTACGTCATTGTCGAAATAGACGAAAACATCGCGGGTGGGAAGTTTCGGACCGCAACTCTGTATAACGCGTTCGGCCTCGGCGGGCTCCGCGCCGCGCGCCCAGTCGCTCACGCGAACGGCCCATTGGTCCAGCGCCTCATCCGAGTAGCCGCTGGCGTACAGAACTTCCGAGCCGTGTAGGCGGCAATACATGAAATCCGAAGTGAGGTCCATCATTCTTGGCCATTCGACGGTGTCGGCACAGACGAGCGCGACATCGTAAGCGCGCAGCATTTCGATGAATTCCGGTACAGCAAAACTGGAATGCCGGACCTCGATCGCATGACGAAGCGGGCGCTTGGCGTCCGATTTCACCGCGGCCCTGCCCTTCAAGAATTTGTCATGATGCCGGGCCAGCTCGCAGGCTGATTCCGTGTCGTGTGGAAGGATTTTAAGAAATGTTTTCAGCTTCTCCGCATCGAAACTAAAATTGGGCGGGAGCTGCCACAGAATGGGTCCGAGCTTAGGGCCGAGGCACAGAATGCCGGAAGCCATGAAGTTGGACATTGGCGTTTCGACATCCGCGAGGCGGCGAACGTGAGTGATGAACTTTGGCCCTTTTACGGAGAAAACGAAATCGGCAGGCGTTTCGCCAGCCCACGCCTCGAAATATTCGGGCCGCTGCAACGAATAAAACGTGCCGTTGATTTCAATCGATCGAAACATTCCGGAGGCGTAGGCGAGCTCTTTTTTCTGCGTCAATTTCTCAGGATAAAAAACTCGGCGCCAAGGAATATATCTCCAGCCCGAAATGCCGATGCGGACTCTACCTGCGGAAAGAACTTTTGTCGCTTTCTTTTTCATTTCGTCGCGAGTCCCGTCTAAACGCCGCGATTCCGGGATTTAGACGGCGATGGAATTTGTGAATTGGGCTGCCGCGTCGTCTGTCTCTAGCGCCACTCCGTCTCGGAACGTGACGGTTTTTCCGGAGATAGCGGAAACGCGATCGCCCGGCACTAGAATGCCCACGAGATTCAAGGGATCGGCCGCTGAAATCGTGACAGTTTCACCAACAGGTTCGCTCTTGCGCATTGCGCGGAGAGATTCTACGGCCATGGGCAGTGCGAATTGCTCTCCCATGAATCCACTAACAAAACGGCCACCTCGAACTTCACCTCGATCTTCCAGACGGCGGAAAGCAATGAGCAGTTCCCGCCAGCGCGGAACAATCGTTTCACGCGCAACGACTTCGCGAAAAACCACTCCGTAGCGCTTGAGGAGCATCCAGCATGTGGAGTCGGCGATGCGGGCGCGATCGGGAGTTTCCTGAGCGTATAGCAATGACCAGCGGCCAACGCTGTGGCGCGGGCGCGAGTTGTGGCCGCGTCCTTGTCCGGAGCGGCGCTTGGGATCGATCAACGCGCGAATATTGTCGAAGCCGTCTGCCGTGATCATTCCAGCCGTGACAAGTTCCCACAGGGCGGTTTCCATCTCCGATTTCAATTTCCCCGTGCCGCGTACGAGATCTGCAAAAAAGGAAGCTCCTCGCTGGCGAAGATAGCCCAGCGCATCGCGCGCATTCTGACTCAGGGCGCGAGGATCCTGGGTCTCTCCGTCCGGATGCTGCGGAATCATCCAGTCTGAATCCTCACGCACGAAAAACGCGATGGGAGCCACACTGGTGGGAATTACGCGACGGCCGATGCTGTTTTGATCTTCGTAGGTTGCAGGATGCGGCGAAAGGCGGCCCCAGCCCACCGCTCCGGTGAGGCAGAGCCGATCGAGAGCTTGCGGATCGTAGTCCGCGATTCGTCTGCTAAGGATTTGCCGCTCCCATGCGTTGGCAGGCGCTTCGTAACCCTGCAACTGCTGCAAAACTTCCAAAGTGCCCCGCTCTCCGAGGACTTGGCTGCTAGGCGCAACATGCTGCCATCGCAGCAGCCAACGCATGAATTGCGCCGCGGTCGCTGGTTGAATCTGGCTGCGAAGTGCTCCGAGCGTCATTTTGTGAATCCGCGCGAGCAGGCGGCGTTCGCACCACTCTGTTTCTTCGCTCGAACCGTCCGTGAAGTGCCCACGCAAGATGGACCCGGCGGATTCCAGCCGTAGGAAAGTTTTGTCGACGTCGGAAATGGCGAAGCCCAGGAAATCACTCAAAGCCGCGGCAGTGATCGGGCCAACGTGGGCTATCCATCCAGTGACAGACGCGAATAACGCATCTTCTCGCGAAACGTTACGAGCTTCGATTTCCGGAAGCGCAGAATCCATACGCGCCTCGGGAAACAGCGCCGCAAATGTAGAAGTCTTTTCTGCCGCGACCCAGTAAACCCGCTCGCCAACGAAAGCTCTAGCGGCGCGGTGGGCCTGATTTAATAAAGCGAAATATTCCATCCACTGCGCAGCGGATTTATCTGCAAGCTGTTGTAACGCCGGCGTCCCGCCCGGGCCGTTTGTCCCAAACGAATTCGAATTTGAAATCTGAGGCTGCGGAATTGCGATCAGAGTTTGCAGCACGTCATGGAGTTCGTCCGCATCGCGCAAGTCGGGCCACGCTTCTTCACGGATTTGCGCAATCGCTGCCGGATCCAGTCGGCCAATTTCGGAAAGCACAGCCTCCGGCAACATGCGGCGCATTTCCACCGCCCGGGCGCGGCGTTCTTCGAGCGGGGCGTCATCGAGATATGCATAGGGATTCGCATTAAGAATCTCATGAGAAAATTGCGAAGGAACCGGGGTCTCCACGGCGATGCAGCGGATTGCTCCAGAAGCTATTCGATCCAAGACATTCTTCAGGCCCTCGACGTCCATTGCTTCCGTAAGAGCTTCCTTCATCGTCTCGCGCGCCAACGGATGATCAGGAATGATAATCTCGCCTTCAATGTTTTCCTGGCAGGCCAGAGCTTCCGGAAACACGCCGGCCAGAAGGTCCTCGGACCGCATACGCTGAATTTGCGGCGGAACTTTTTTCCCGCCCATGAAACGAAGCAGCGCAAGGGCGCGGCCGGCAACCCAGCGCCAGCGGGTGGTGAAGATCGGCGACGCCAGCACAGCCTGTTCAAGCAAAGGTTCGACGGTGGCAGACTGCAGAAAGTGAAACACATCGGCGAGTGGAAAACTGTGCTGGTCGCTCAGAGAGATATTTAGTCCGTTGTCGGTGGCCGCGGCCTGCAACTCGAAATTGAACGAGCGGCAGAATCGTTTCCTGAGTGCCAGCCCCCAAGCTTTGTTGATGCGGCCGCCGAAGGGCGCGTGAATCACAAGCTGCATGCCGCCGCTTTCGTCGAAAAATCTTTCCGCGATCACCGTATCTTGCGTCGGGACTGTGCGCAACACCGCGCGGCCGGTGACAATATATTCAACAGCCTGTTCGGCGCCGGCCCGGTCGAGCCCGCATTCCTGTTTCAGCCAATCGACAGCGGCCGCGGCCTGTGGAAGAGTGCCCCGAACGTAACCCGAAGAGACGCCTTCAGTGAGCGAGTCGATTTTCTTTCTTACTTCGCCAATCTCCTCGGAAAGTTCCATCGTGCGCGAAGGAGCTTCACCCAGCCAGAAAGGAATGCTGGGAGCCGCACCCTTAGCGTCTTCCACGGAAACGGAGCCGGATTGCACGCGGCGAATGCGCCACGAAGTGTTTCCAAGAAGAATGATATCGCCGCGCAGGCTTTCGACTGCGAAGTCTTCATCCACGGTGCCTACTACGAGGTGTTCCGGCTCCGCGATGACGGTGTAAAGAGCATTATCGGGAATTGCACCGCCGCTGGTGATGGCCGCGAGCCTGGCGCCACGCCGTCCATGCAGACGGTTATTTACTTGATCGCGATGGAGATAAGCGCCGTAGCGGCCGCGACGAGCTGCGATCCCGTTCGAAAGCATTTCGATGATTTCGTCGAAGTCTTTTCGCGCCAGATTGCGATACGGATACGCGTGACGAACAAGCGAGAACAAATCGTCTTCCAGCCAATCGTCAGCAGCGCAGGCCGCAACTATTTGCTGCGCAAGAATGTCGAGAGGACATTCTGGAATAAGGATGCGATCCAGCTCTAGTCGATTGATCGCTCGAACCAGCGCCGCGCATTCGATCAGCTCGTCGCGGGTCGTAGCAAACAAGCGACCTTTCGGCACGGCGCCGCGCCAATGTCCCGCTCGCCCGATGCGCTGCAATGCAGTCGCAATCGACCGGGGAGAGCCGATCTGGCAGACGAGATCAACTGTTCCGATATCAATACCCAATTCAAGCGAAGCGGTCGCGACCAGCGCGCGTATTTCTCCGGATTTCAGTTTTCCTTCCACGGATAGCCGCCGGAGACGAGAGAGGCTGCCATGATGGGAAGCCACTGCGTCCTGACCGAGAATCGCGGCAAGATGATGGCCCACGCGCTCCGCGAGCCGCCTGGTGTTGACAAAAATCAGCGTGGAACGATTTGCGAGCACGAGGTCGGCGATGCGCTTGTAAATCTCTTCCCACATCTCGTTCGAAGCTACAGGGCCAAGCTCGCTGGCCGGGACTTCGACAACCAAATCCAAATGTCGCCGTTGCGAAATCTGGACGATTGCCGGACCCGGCCGCTCGTTTCCGGCCAGAAAATGTGCGATCAGTTCGATTGGCTTCTGTGTGGCGGAGAGACCGATGCGCGTTGAGCGATTTCCGGTGAGGGCATCGAGGCGTTCGAGCGAAAGAGAAAGGTGCGCACCGCGTTTGTCGTCGGCGATGGCGTGGATTTCATCCACGATAACAGTCTTAACGGTTCGAAGAATCTCTCGACTTTTCGCAGCCGTGAGCAAAATGTAAAGAGATTCCGGGGTGGTAACCAGAATATGTGGCGGGCGCTTCTGCATGGCGCGGCGTTGGTGCATCAGCGTGTCGCCGGTCCGCACGGCCGTTCGGATTTCCGGCATCAAAAACCCGCGCTCTCGGGCTAGCAGCAGAATTTCGCCCAGTGGTGTGTCCAGGTTTTTTTGAATGTCGTTGCTGAGCGCCTTTAGGGGCGAGATATACAAAACTTCAGTCTTATCTTCCAGCTCGCCCGCCAGCGCCTTGCGTACCAGCCTGTCGATGCAAGCCAGAAACGCCGCCAGCGTCTTTCCTGAACCAGTCGGAGCGCAAATCAGCGTCGTTTTATCGCCCAGAATATGTGGCCAACCCTGTTCCTGCGGTTCAGTCGGGGTGCCGAACTTGGAGACAAACCACTCCTGAACGAGGGGATGAGCCCATTCGAGGCCAGTTGGAGACGGAACGGCGAATGCGGTTTCACTCATGATATGCCTGCAAGAAAGGAAGAACTGCCAAACCGAGTACCAACACATTGTGCTTCAAATTCAATTCAGATGCAAAAAAACTCCAACGTGCTACTTTTCAACGCAGCCCCCTCCTTCGATTCGCGATAAACCTTTTCACAGAGCGAACTCCGCTGAACTCTGAGGGTTGACAACCACGGAAGATTCGTAGAAAATTCCTTTAGGCGAAGAAAAAGCGAAAACAGTAGATCGCCAATTTCTTCCCCCCGATCCGCTATGGCTGTAAATCTCGCTACTTTGCGCTCCAAAGTCGAACTTGCCCTCACTGGGCGTGTCGCCGCTCCGTTTACGTATCGCGACCGCCATGTGGTTGAAACTGTTTCCACCGGCATCGCAGAAATTGATTCGCTGGCCGGAGGTTTACCGCGCGGAGCGCTGACGGAAGTTTTTGGCCCGGCCTGTTCCGGGCGGACAAGCTTGCTGTTCTCCGCTTTAGCTGCCAGAACCGCTCACGCAGAAGCCTGCGCGCTGATAGATGGATGCGACGCTTTCGATCCATACTCCGCAGAAGCTGCCGGCGTGGAACTGAAGCAATTACTCTGGGTGCGATGCCGGAACATTGAACAAACGCTGCGCGCTACAGATCTGCTTTTGCAAGGCGGCGGCTTCGGTTTCATCGCCCTCGATCTAAGCGATATGCGCGCGGAGGTGCTGCGCCACGTTCCGCTGGACGCCTGGTTTCGTTTTCGGCGCGCGGTGGAGGATACGCCGACGATTCTGTTCGTTCTGGAGCCGGAGTCCAATGCCAAGACCTGCGCTTCACTGGTTCTGCGAATGGAAGCGGAGCCGACGCGATGGTCCACGACGCTGGAAACTTCCTCGGCGGATTTTTTCAGACATCCATTTTCATGGCTGTTCGATGGCCTCGGCATTCGCGCCGAAATGATCCGTTCTCGCATGCCGAGGAATGCTCCAAATGGTTTTCAAAATCACTTCGCTTCGGTGGGGCGCTCAGAAGTCTTCGAAACGAGCGCCGTGCCAGGTTATCTAACCGTTCCGCGAATTGAACCAGCGCCGAAATAAACGCCAGTCCCAGGAGGATTTTGCCGCTACCGAAACCGGATTTCTATGGCATTCGCTTCCATTCACGTTCCCAATTTCCTGGTGCAAGCTGCGGTGCGCGCGGAGCCCCGGCTGCGTGCTCGCGCGGTTGCGCTTGTGGATGGAACTCCTCCGATATGGAATGTTGTAGCGGCCAACGAAGCAGCGCTGCAGGCAGGAATCGAATTGGGCATGGCGAAATCGCAAGCAGCGCAATTTCGCAACGTGGAAATTCGCCATCGTTCTCGCTTGCAGGAAAAATCCGCTCACGCAGCTTTGCTCGATCTGGGAGCTTCTATTTCGCCGCGCATGGAAGACACGGCGCCGGACACCATTATTCTTGATATTGCCGGGCTGACTTCCTTGTTCGGAAGCGAGGCAAATATCGCTAGGCGGTTAATGCGCCATGCATCCAGTCTGGGCTTGATCGCGCATGTTGCAGTGTCTTCCAATCTGGAAGTTGCTCTCCACGCCGCACGCGGCTTTTCTGGGATTACTTTGATTCCCCCAGGAGAAGAAGCGAAGCGTTTGGGCCGGCTGCCGGTGCGAGCCCTTTTGCCTTCTGCAGAAATTCTCGAAACTTTAGAGCGCTGGGGTGTGCGTGACTGTGCCGCGCTGGCGGCGCTCCCTCTGCTGCAATTGTCAGAACGACTGGGACAGGAGGGAGTTCGCCTTCATGAATTGGGTCGCGGCGCTAGTTTGCGTTCGATCGCGCTGGCAGAGCCGGCAGTGCATTTTGAAGAAGAAATGGCGCTCGACTTCGCTGTCGCGGAGCTGGAACCGCTTGCATTTTTGCTAGGCCGGTTGCTCGATCAATTGTGCGCGCGGCTGCAAGCGCGTGCGCTGGCAGCATGTGCCATTCGCTTGCGGTTTGATTTGGAGGATTCTTTCGAAAAAGATTTCCAAGTATTGAGTGAGAATTCTCCTGCCAAGCTCGCTCCCAAAACTTACGAGAAAGTTCTAGGTTTGCCAGTGCCCATGCGGGATTCTAAAATGCTTTTGAAGCTCCTCCGTTTGCAGTTGCAATCCGATCCTCCGCACGCATCGATTGTAAAAATTATTCTCTCTGCTGAGCCGGCTCGTCCGCGCGCGGCCCAGGGTGGCCTGTTTCTTCCGAGCTGCCCGGATCCGGAAAAATTAGAGCTGACTATCGGCCGGCTGGCGAATCTGGTTGGCAATGCGAATATTGGTTCGCCCGAATTGGTTGACACCCATCGCCCCGGGGAATTTCGAATGAAGCGTTTCGTCCCTGCCAGCGATGAATCAAGAATCTTCCACAAGAATGGAAATGCCCCGGCAGCACACATCTGCCAAGAAGATCACACATCGAATCAATCCCGCGCTGCCACCGCATTCCGTATCTTCAGGCCGGAAGTGCAGGCGAAGGTTGAGCTGCAAGATGGTTGTCCCACACGCATTTATTTTCGCGGTATGCGCGGGAATATTGTTACGGCTTCGGGGCCGTGGCGAACTTCTGGCGATTGGTGGCGCGAAGACACCTGGCAGCAGGATGAATGGGAGGTTGATATCCGCTTTGATTCCTCTGCGAGCAGCCGCAACGAACGTATCCCAAATTCACGCGCGCAGGACGGGCTTTATCGCATCTATTATGACTCGATTCGCGCCGCCTGGTTCGCGCGGGGCCGGTACGATTGATGTACACGGAACTTCACGCCCGCTCCGCTTTCAGCTTTCTTGAAGGAGCTTCTCTGCCGGAAGAATTGGCAGCAGTGTGCAAGGAATATGGAATGGCCTCCATGGCCTTGCTCGATCGAGACGGCGTTTATGGCGCACCTCGTTTTTATCTAGCTGCGAAGAAAATCAACATTGCAGTTCACATTGGCGCCGAAGTCAGCTCCGCCGCTGGCTGGCGTTATCCGTTGCTCGTGGAATCGCGCGAAGGTTATCAGAACCTTTGCCGCTTGATCACGAAAATGAAATTGCGCGCGCCGAAGGGCAAAGGAAGTGTTTCGGGTGCGGAAGTGGCCGAATACGCTGCTGGAATGGTGTGCCTTACAGGAGGCGAAGAAGGCCCGCTGGCCCATGCTTTAGCAGATGGAGGAATCGAAAGCGGAACGAAATGTGTTCGAGAGTTATGCGAAATATTCGGGAAACAGAATGTTTACGTCGAGCTACAGCGGCATTTCCTGCGCGAAGAAGAAGCAAGAAATCATGCCGCTATCGAAATTGCGGAAAAGTTAGGCCTTCCGCTACTTGCCACGAATGGAGTGCGCCATGCGTTGCCTGAACGGCGCGAGGTGCTGGACGTTTTCACCTGCATCCGGCATCACCGCACGCTCGCAACTGCCGGCCGCCTGCTTGCGCGCAATTCCGAGCTTCATATGAAAACGCCTGATGAAATGGGGAAATTATTTTCAGATCTTCCCGAAGCCATAGCGAACACTCAAACCCTTGCTTCGCGCCTGCAATTTACCCTGAAAGATTTAGGTTATAAATTTCCGAAATATCCAGTGCCCGACGGCAAGCCGCAAATCCATTTTCTGCGGCAACGAGCTCATGACGGCATGATTTCACGCTATGGACCAAATGACGAACGAGCGAGGTTGCAGATCGAGCGTGAACTGAACCTGATTGAAAAGCTCCGTCTTGAAGGCTACTTCCTGATCGTATGGGACATTGTCCGCTTTTGCCGTGAGCGCGGCATTCTGGTGCAAGGCCGCGGATCTGCGGCAAATAGCGCGGTCTGCTATGCGCTGGGCATCACCGCCGTCGATTCCGTGAAAATGGGCCTTCTCTTTGAGCGGTTTCTTTCTGAAGAGCGTGGAGAGTGGCCGGACATCGATCTCGACCTTCCGAGTGGAGATCAGCGAGAACGAGCGATTCAATATGTGTACGAACGCTACGGAAAATTGGGCGCGGCGATGACGGCCAACGTCATCACTTATCGTGGGCGCTCCGCCGCGCGGGAGATAGGCAAGGCGCTGTCTTTTAATCCCGAAACATTGAACCGTTTGACCAGCCTGGTAGGCGCTTGGGAATACAAAGATGCGAACGACACCCTCGCGCGGCAATTTCGTGACGCCGGATTTGATATGCAGCATCCGCAGATTCGCAAGTTTTTTGAGCTGTGCCTGCAGTTTCAAGATTTGCCGCGCCATCTGGGCCAGCATTCCGGAGGGTTGGTGATATGCCAAGGCCAATTGGATTCGATCGTTCCGCTGGAACCAGCCACCATGCCGGGCCGCGTGGTAGTGCAATGGGACAAAGATGACTGCGCCGATATGGGTATCGTGAAAGTGGACCTTCTTGGACTGGGCATGATGGCCGTGCTGGAAGATTGCCTGCAGATAATCAAGACCGATTACGGCGAAGAAATAGATTTAGGACGTTTGCCCGCGGATGATCCCGTCGTTTACCCCACGCTTCAAAAAGCAGATACGATCGGAATGTTCCAGGTGGAAAGCCATGCGCAAATGGCCTGTTTGCCTCGCCTGCGGCCCGAATGTTTTTACGACCTAGTCGTGCAAGTGGCGATTATCCGGCCCGGGCCGATTGTGGGGAAGATGGTCAATCCTTATTTGAAGCGCCGCCAAGGACGCGAGGCCGTGGACTTTCTTCATCCTTCACTCAAACCTGTCCTCGAGCGCACTTTAGGAGTGCCGTTATTTCAAGAGCAATTACTGCGCATGGCCATGATTGCCGCTGGATTCACCGGAGGCGAAGCTGAAGAATTACGCCGCGCACTTGGCTTCAAGCGTTCAGAAAAGCGCATGAAAGAAATAGAGATTAAACTGCGTTGCGGGATGGATAAAAATGGAGTAGCACCCGTGGCGCAGGAAAAGATCGTTCAGTCCATCACTTCTTTCGCCTTGTATGGGTTCCCTGAATCCCACGCCGCAAGTTTTGCCCTGCTCGCCTACGCGAGCGCTTATTTGAAATGCCACTATCTGGCTGCTTTCACCGCCGCCATTTTGAATAATCAGCCTATGGGATTTTATCAGCCCGACACGCTGGTAAGAGATGCTCAACGGCACGGCCTGAAAGTGAAGCCTATTGATGTAACCTGCTCGGACTGGCTGTGCAAGCTCGAAAAAAACGCCCCGGATTTTTACGTGCGGTTGGGGATGCGCTATGTGAAAGGTTTGCGCGGCGACGTGGCTTTGGAAATTGTAAGTCAGCGCGCTATTCGGCCATTTCTTTCTATCGAAGATTTAAAGCTTCGCGTCCCCATGATTCAGAAGTCGGAACTTACGACGTTGGCGGAAGTCGGCGCTTTGAATTTTATCGCCGGCAAGCACGGAGTCCATCGGCGAGATGCTTTATGGCAAATCGAACGCGCAGCCAGACGGCCGGGGCCATTGCTCGAAGAGACGGAAGGAGCGGAAGAAGAACCAATAAACAGCAGCACGGAAGCGGCTTCGACTTCTTCGGCGATGCAGTCTCCTCTAGCAGCCATGACGGGAGATGAAAGATTAGTTGCAGATTTTCGTGGCACGGGAATGACCGTAGGCCTTCATCCCATGGGCCACCATCGCGTCGAAATGAAGAGGCGTGGTGTTCGCTCGGCCATTGAACTTACCCATCTGCCGGATGGTATGCGCGTCAAGATTGCAGGGGGAGTGATCACACGCCAGCGTCCTGGAACAGCAAAGGGTTTTGTTTTTCTGAGCCTGGAAGATGAAACGGGAATCTCGAATGCGATTATTACGCCGCAGCTATTCGAGAAATACCATGTCGTGATCGTTCACCAGCAATTTCTGCTCGTCGAGGGGAAACTGCAAAATCAGGACGGGGTAATTTCAGTGAAAGCCGAAAGCATTCAGCCATTGGGTATCACGCGGGCCGAAACCACTTCACACGATTTTCACTGACGAGGTTCGTTGAGGGTTGATCTCAGAACCTTTCTTAATTGAGCGGTCCATCCGGACCCAGCACACTCTTGATCGTCTCCAATAGCTGTTTCATCGGCGCCGATTTCACCGCATGAGCCTGAATCCCGATGCGCGCGATTTCATCCTTTATTTGCTGCGATTCGTGCATGGTGAAAACAACGATCTTGGCGTTCGGATTTGCCCGGCGGATCAAGCGCGCCGCGTCCAAACCGCCCATTACCGGCATGCTGATATCCAGGATGATTAAATCAGGTTTCAGCTCCGCCGTTTTTTCCACCGCATCTTTTCCGTTCACTACGTCGGCGCAGACTTCCCAACCAGCCGCCGCAAGGGCTGAGCGTAAACCTCGCCGGACGGCTTCGTGGTCGTCGGCAATCAGAATTCGAATGGTTTTTTTATGCCCCGAAAGACTAGTCTTGTCGCCCGAAGAATCGGACGAGGCACAGAACAGAGCCGAAGTGTTGGTCTTGGCGTCCGACACGGGTGCGTAGTATTTAGCATGTTTATATCCCCGTCTATCGGGCAAATGCTGTAGTCAGTCAATATCGATTCTGTAGGGAAACGCTCTCGAGGAAATCAGCTATTGAGTAACAGCCTCGGTAAGGGAAGGAACTTGGCTCCTCGCTTCGGAAAGAGTGCTGACGATCGTGTCCGCCTCCACGAGTCCCAAACGCGTCCTCATCACTTCAATGTTGCCCGCGAAACCCCACAAACCAATCCCAATTCTCGATTTCGGGAACCGTGTGCGGAGTGTTTTATAAAGTCTGCGCAGGTTGTAAACGCTATAAGGCGGCAACGCTGAGACGTAGATCAACTCGCAGTGTTGTCCGGCAGCTTCTTCCATCATATCTTCGGGCGATGCCGGCACCACAACATGAGCGTTGTATCCCGCCCGAGTCGCCAAGTGAGCGAGCATCATTCCGAGGATTTCATCTCCTTCGTCCCGCGCGGGCATGCAAGTGATCGCGCAATCTATGACCGTGGTATTCTTGGCTACCGGAACAGTGGAAAGGGCCTCGCTGTTCGTTTCCGTATCGATTTCCTGTGTTTTTCTTTCAACTTCGGGTCTTAGCGCGAGCTCCTCGATAGTTTCCTTCAAAGTCTGAAACACAAACTGCTCGCGCGCCTCACCTAATCCCACGTCCGCTCGATCCTTCTCTATGAAGATCAGTACCGGCGTAATAACAGATTCGTACAGCATTTCAATCGAACCTTCTTTAAGAAAGCCGTCAATAACCTGTCGTGCTCCCTCTGCGTCCATCCGACGGAGTCTTTGATAAAGCTGTACTTCCGTTCCAAGTAGGCGTTGATCACCCAAAAGGACTGTCAGGAATTCCCACTGCGGAATATAACGGCCAATCACGACGATGCACACCGTCAAGGGCGTAGAGAGCAGCAGGCCAACCGGCCCCCACAAAGCTGCCCAGAAAATTGCGGCAACTAAAATGGCCAGGGATGAAACGCCGGTCTGCGCCGCATACACGAGAGGTTCGACGACATAGGATGTGAGTATTTCAATGACGACGAAGGCCCCGAAGACTAAAAGCGGCTTTGTCCATCCATCGAAAACGGCGAGCGACAGCAAAAGCGGCATCGCCGCGCCCGCCATAGTCCCCAAGTACGGTACGAATCTTAGAAGCGCCGAAAGCACTCCCCAGAGGAAGGCATTAGGAACTCCAACGAAATAAAGCGCCGCTCCGAACAACGTGCCGTAGCCGAGATTCATCAGGAATTGAAAAAATAAATACCGGCCGACTCGCTGGGTTGCCTCGTCGAAAGCCTGCGTTGTGACATGAAATCTGTTTAAGCCGGCCAGCGTGAAGAGGCGGTCGCGGAGATCTTCGCTGCGTAGCAGAATAAACGCGGTGAAAACCATAACAATTCCCAATGTGGCAATGGGACCCAGAAACGGCCCTAGCAGGCCCCGAACCGAAGCAATGGGACTGTTCTGCTGAACCACTTCCACCGGAACAGGATGGGCGATGCTGCCGCCGGGTAACAGTGGATGTTTGCTCCGCTGATTTGCGTCAGTTTGATCGTCCGGCGAAGGTGTCTGAATCGTGGACGACAGTTCCTTTCCTAATTCATTTACGGTAGCCTCCGCTTTACCGATCCCGTTTTCTCTTACCCCGCGAAAAGACTCAATCTTCCTGGAGATTGTTGTTTTGTAATTTGGAATCTGGGTCGCCAGACTAATTGCTTGATTGAAGACGAGCCAACCGAGGCCGGTCAGAAGTCCGGCTATAAGCAGAACGACGACGATTACCGGCCCGGTCCTTCCTAGGCGCGCTTTCTCCAAAAGATTGACAAGCGGAGCCAGAAGGAACGCCAAAAGAACTGCTAGAGCAATGGGAACCAGGACGGACTTGGCAAAATAAAGAGCAGCGACGCATACGACAGCCGTTACGACCGGAGGAAAGCTGGCCGAATCTCTGGTTGTTCTATTCGCCATAAAATAAACTGATAATCCAAAAAGCTAAAACTACGTTTTCCGCGCCCGCCATTCCTTCCAGTCTTTGGACACGACTTGCGCCATGTCCTTCGCCGCCGCCCTGAGCCAATTTCCGCGACGCTTTCGCAGGTCATTTTGAATGAACCTGACAGCTCTCTTCGATCCTAGATGTACGTTCGCCGCTTCCCAGCCCATTGCATCTAACATACGATCCTCGTCTCTTTTCTTGGGCAGAGTCTCAATGTCGACTGGCGAAGAATCCGGAGCCAATCTGCTGATGCGCCAATTATCTCTTGCCCGTACATACGGATCGCGGCAGCGCACGGCGTCCCGCAAGATCCGTTGATAATGAACAGCGCCCGTATTGCCTCCATCGGCCCAGATGCAAGCGGATGGCGCCAGAAGCTTCGCCTCTAACGCGATTTTTCCGCCTTGCCAATCTGCGATCGCTACCATGCGCGGATGGCCCAGGCTTCCAGTGCCGGCAGTGCGCTTGATCACGCGATACGGAAGATTGTGCCCCGGGAAAAGTTCCTTCCACATTTTCTTGGGTGTAGCAGGTTCAGCGTGTCGCAGCGGGGCATTGCTCTCTAGTGTGCGCCAAAAGGAAGGCGGATCATCCAGCCGGCTCAACGCAATTGAAGTGAACCATGCGTTCTTATCTTCCAGAACCAGTGGCCTGCCGCCGGCTTTTAGTGAGCCGATGTAACCTTCCAGGATTGAGTCACAAGCGTCCTTGGTTTTAATTTTGAGATGGCCCAGCGAGTAGGCCAATCGTGCGCTGGTCGCAAGCCGAACCAGATCGTTCGTGTACGGTAGGGGGTACGCTTCATCGAAATCGTCAATTCCCCAAACCAAGCGGCCAATTTTATCTCGCCAGGTTCCGAAACTATTCACATGAAGGTCGCCCACCGCCAACACAGACGGTGCAGAAGCTAAATCTCGGCAGCGTTTGGTCCAAAGTTGTGTCCAGCGATAGAAAGTTCCGCGGAAAAACCGAAACTCATCTTCGGCCATCAATTCATGTTTTAGCTTAAGGTCTGCCTCAACCACGGGGATCCTGGTTCGAAGCCAGCCTTCAAAACTTGTGGTCGCTTTGAAAATATTCATTTGATTAAGAGAGCGTTTCTGTACGCAGCTGCAATTGGAACGGGACCTGCGCGGTTCTGGGAGGATAAGGAAAATCCGCCAGCTAACTCGCTTTGCGCCGGACTCTTTTTTCGTGCGTCGCGCCGTCTCTCATCGATTGCAGAGGGCTTCTACGGGATCCCGCCGTCCTTTCCAGACTTTTCTTCAGCGCGGTCATCATGTCAATCACAGGCGCCCGCTCTGGCCGAGGAGTAGCAGTTATGTCGCGCCCTTTCTGTTTAGCATCGATCAGAGCACGAAGCCGCGTCTCAAATTCATCGTGATATTTCTTCAGCTGGAACTCTTCGGAAAGATTATCGACCAATTGGTCGGCCAGCTTTATTTCTTGCGCCGTGATCTTCACGTTGTCAGTCTTGCCGTATCCGGGCGCTTCGCGAATTTCGTTGGCAAAGTACATGGTGTGAAGGGCGATGCCGTGGTCGTATGGCCGCAGGAAGACGGTGTACTCGCGCTGGTGCATCGTGAGCTTGGCAATGGCAACGCGATCCTTGTCTTCCATCGTTTTCAGCAGCAACTTGTAAGCTTTTTTGCCTTGGTCTTCGGGAACCAGAAAGTAAGACGAATCGAAAAACAGAGGATCGATCTCGGATTCTTTTACGAATGCAAGAATTTCCATGGCCCGCGCGGATTCGGGAGTTATCTTTTTGATTTCTTCCGGGTCGATCACCACATACTTTCCATCTTCGTATTCGTACCCTTTCACTACTTCCGAGCGTTCCACAATGCGGTTGCACGTTGGACAAAATAGCGGCTGGCGAAGCCGCGTCTTGCACACTGCGTGAAGTTGGTGAAGACCCACTCGGGAGCTACGTGCAGCCGGATACAGCTTGACTGGAATGGAAATCAATCCGAAGGTAATGAAGCCCTTCCAAGCAGACGATGCCATCGGTTTCGAGCCTCCAGTGTAATTTACCCGTATACAGATAATGGGACGTAAAGCCCATAGGGACAAGCCTGTAGCCGTTACGAAAAGATGATGTAGCCGCGATTTCAGTCCTTCCCCGTCGGCGCTACGCTCGTATAATCGGCCGATGGCGCTTACAGAATACAAGCGGAAGAGGCGGTTTGACGCCACTCCCGAACCGGCTGGAGGCCGACCATCCCAGCACGGGTCTACATTCGTTGTTCAAGAACACCACGCTCGCCGCCTTCATTACGATTTTCGCCTGGAGGTAAACGGTGTGATGAAATCCTGGGCCGTTCCGAAAGGCCCGTCGATGAATCCCGGGGATAAACGGCTTGCTATTCAGACCGAAGATCACCCTCTGGAGTACGCGAAGTTTCAAGGCGAGATACCGCAGGGAAATTATGGCGCTGGCGACGTGATCGTATGGGACAACGGCACTTTTGAAGTGGAAGGAAACCTACCGGCGCAACAGCAACTCGACCGTGGCGAGCTCAAGTTTATCCTTCACGGGAAAAAACTGACTGGAAGTTTTGTGCTGGTAAGAATTCGCAGCCGCGAGGCGGGAAAACTAGAATGGCTGATGATCAAACACCGCGATTCATCCTCCAGTGACGCTTGGAAGATTGACGACCACACGGGATCGGTCCTTCCGAGGAGCAAAGGCCCGAAGAAGAAATGGATCTCAAATCGCCCGGCAACCAATCTCAATAAAGTCACTCCAGAAAGAAAGACCGATGTGAACTTTCCGAAAGCTGCGCGGCGGGCTGCGATGCCAGACTGGATTCCACCTGCCCTTGCGACGCTGTCCGACCGCCCGTTTTCGGATCCGGCGTGGCTCTTCGAAATCAAATGGGACGGCGGGCGCGCGCTGGCCCGCGTGCAACAGAGTAAAGTTCAATTGTGGTCGCGATCCCATCGTGACATCACCGGCGAATATCCGGAGCTAGCCGGCTTGGCGGCACACACCCACGGACATGACGTCTGGCTGGATGGTGAGATCGTGGCCCTGGATCGCGAGGGCCGCAGCGACTTCGAGCGTTTGCAACAGCGATTTTCCGTCATCAATCCAAGCGTCGAACTCATGAACCAAGTCCCCGTGGTTTATTATGTCTTCGATATTCTTTATTGTGACGGTTACGACCTCCGGCCAGCGCCTCTGCTCGAACGCAAGGCATTCCTGAGACAAATTCTTCGTACCGACGAAATCATCCGATACTCCGATCATGAAATCGAAAAAGGAAAGGAATTGTACGAACTGGCTCTCGAAAAGCATTTGGAAGGAATTTTAGGAAAACAGATTCACAGTCCGTATCCCGAAGGACGCACCACGGCTTGGCTGAAATTCAAATTAGTCCGCGAATTGGATGCAGTCGTGGGCGGGTGGACCGATCCACGCGGTACCCGGCAACATTTCGGCGCTCTTCTTTTGGGTCTTTATGATGGGAAAAAGCTCGAATTCATCTGTGGAGCGGGAAGCGGGTTTTCCGGCAAATTTCAAAAACGGTTTGCCTCGCAGCTCAAGTCGCTACAAACAGAAAAGTGCCCGTTCGCCGCGAAGCCGGTCACGCGCGAGAAAGCTTACTGGGTGAAACCCGAGCTTGTTGCGCGCGTGAAATACGGAGGTTGGACTGACGGGCGGCACCTGCGCCAGCCCACATTTCTGGGATTGCAAGAAGACCACGATCCGAAGGATTGCACCTTCGAGAAGGAGACGAGGTCCGTGGAAGCGAGCACTGCAAAGAAGAAAACCAAGCCGGCAATATCCAGCCGTAAGAAGACTCTCGAACGCCCAGAACCTAAGAGCAAGAATCCCGCGGCTTCTCTAACCGTTCTCAAAACTGATGCAGCGATCGCGAACGAACTCGATCGCGGTTCGCAGGCGGAAGTCCATGTTGAAGTTGATGCTGTGTCCTTGCGACTCACTAATCTCAATAAGGTTTATTTCCCGGGCGACGGATACACCAAGAGAAATGTGCTGGCGTATTACAACTATATCTCGCCTTTTCTTCTGCCGTTTTTAAAGGACAGACCTCTGGTATTGCGGCGCTACCCAAATGGAATCGAAGGCCAGGCGTTCTTTCAAAAAGACTCGGGCAAAGATGCCCCGGAGTGGATTAAGACGGTGGCCATTGAGTCCGAGAGCAAATCGAAGCCCATTCGATATTTTGTGGCTAACAATCGAGCGAGTCTGCTCTACCTCACGAATCTCGGATGCATTGACCACAATCCATGGTCCGCGCGCAGCGACGACCTCGAACACCCGGATTATATATTTTTTGATTTGGATCCCACGGAAGGAACTCCCTTTGCCGCGGTGGCCAAACTCGGAAAGCTGTTAGCCTCGAAGTTACAAGAGATTGGAATGAAAGTTTTTCTAAAAACTTCCGGCGCGACCGGATTGCATATTTTTATTCCCGTTGAACGGCTTTACACCTACGAGCAAGCCAGGCAGTTCGTTCAGACCATCGCTTCGCTTACCGCGCAACATCACCCGGGACTGATCACTTCGGATAGAACGGTACGAAATCGCCCAAAGGGCTCCATCTATATCGATGCACATCAAAATTCTTCAGGGCAATCCCTGGCGTCCGTTTATTCGGTGCGGGCGTTTCCGCACGCTCCTGTTTCCACACCTATAACCTTTGACGAGTTATCCGCAAAAATTGCTCCGGAGACGTGGAACCTCTCCTCCATACGCAGCCGTATAGACAAGCTCGGAGACCTTTGGGCCGACTTTTGGAAGAATAGACAACGACTGGAACCCGCCGTTCGGCGTCTTGAAGGGACTCTGAAACGAGGCCAAACCTGAAGGATTAGAACAAATCTCGAATCATCTTCCGCAAAACGAAAACCGCGCCAAGAGCAATAACTCCAATTAAGGCCGCGAAAGGCAGGGAATCCGCCACTCGATTCGGGGCCAAGCCCATGGCGCCCGTAGTCGCGCCGCCCGCGCTCAATACAGCCCCGGTACATACGAAGATGCCTAGCGCGAGCTTAAGTACATGTGATTGCAAGGTCCCCTCCGCTTTCCTTCAGTGACCCATTCCATAGGAACATAAGTTAGCCTGGTCGCACATACCGTTAACGCTGGAGATAATGTGGGAACTTCTGGAAGGGTACTAAACGGCTTACTGTAGTCTTTCGCGTCAATCTTCGCCATGCCGTGCTCAGCACTCCGAACTTCGCAACTATCTTCAGACAGATACAGGAATAACCCGCTGACGGTACAGGATGCCGCCGATAGACCTAGCGCCGGGATTCGACTATTTTGGCCGCGTACAAATGACCTGTGTGAAGCAGGCTATTTTCCATTTATTTCATTCACTTCAGCGTCGGCCGTCAGGCAAAGAGGGGTCCAGTGGATTGCGATCGGAAAGTTTCCAAAGAAAAGCAGCCTTTCCCTAGAGGGACCGGGACAGATCCGTCTTATTGCGTCGAGGAACTGGAACTAGTGAAGCGCGCTCAAGCTGGAGACGACGATGCTTTTGCCGATTTAATCCAGCCCTATATTCGAAAGGCCTATCACGTCGCACTAAAGATTACTCGGAACCGGGAAGACGCCGAGGACGCCTCGCAACAGAGCTTATTGAATGCCTACGCTCATCTACATCAGTTCCGCGGCCAGTCTCGCTTTTCCAGTTGGCTGACGCGGATCGCCATGAATGAAGCCTTAATAAAAGTTCGTAAGCGCCGCTCAGAGGACCACTATCTCTCGTATGAGAACAATACGGGCGAAGAACTAAATCCGGTGGAAACCTTGAGCGCCGGGGACGCTTATCATCCCGAAATCTTGTATTCAAAGCGTGAGGATCACCGCGCTCTTCACCAAGCCATCGACAGGCTCGGAAATACGTCCCGGGTCGTGGTTCGGCTCCTGGGACTGCAGGAGTGGCAAGCAAAAGAGGCCGCCAGGACACTGAAACTTTCCCAGTCGGCGGTAAAAACGAGGTTCTCTCGCGCTCGCCAGCAATTGCGCGAGTGCCTGGCCGAACGCATGTAAAAGGCAAGTCTCGCGATCTTCTAAAGTTGCCCCTTTTTTCCCAATGATTTGAAGTGCCGCAGGTCAGCATTCCTGATCTTAGTTTTCTACCGCGTCCCCGCCGCAGTTTCACCCTTGACTGTATGCGCTTTCCAGAATTAAATGCCCAAGTGCACCCTTCATGTGACAACGCATGTTGGGTTTAAATGGGCTTCCTGGCCCCGTTCAAATCCCCTGTTGTTGGAGAGAGCATGAAAATGTTACGCATATTAGTCGCAGATGATCACGATCTCATGCGGCGTGGAATTAAGGCCTTGCTTCAATCGCATGCAGGTTGGGAAGTATGCGGCGAAGCCCATACGGGCCGTGAGGCCGTGGCGAAAGCAGAAGAGCTGAAGCCTGACGTCGTCATCCTCGACATCAGCATGCCCGACCTAAACGGCGTGGATGCCGCAAAAAGAATTCGAAAGAGCTCGCCTGATACCGAGGTCCTGATTCTCTCGGTACACTACTCCGACCAACTGATCCGGGACATTCTCGAAGCCGGGGTCCGCGGGTACATCGTAAAGTCAGACTCGGATCGCGATCTGATTATCGCGGTCGAGACTCTCGCAAATCACAAGCCATTTTTTACCCCTCGTGCCACCGAAGTTATGCTCACAAACTTTAACGAAGGAAAAACGCGAACCGAACCTCCCGAGACCATGCGTGACCGGCTCACCTCACGAGAACGCGAAATTGTTCAATTGCTCGCTGAAGGTAAAAGCAGCAAAGAGGTCGCATCGTCACTGAATATCAGCGTGAAAACCGCTGAGACGCATCGCGCCAATATAATGCGCAAGCTTCAGTTGCACACGGTGAGCGAATTAGTACGCTACGCGGTGCGTAATCAAATTATCGAGCCGTAGCGCTTCCGGGCAGCGCACGTCCTTTTCGCACGAACCGCCTCCAGCTACAGGATGTTCCGGAAGTGCCTAACGAATTGACTGTATGGATTGAAGTGCACTTATGGCCGAGTATTGCCGCGCTGTAGCTCCAGGAATCCTTTGATGATTGAGGATTACCGGCGAAAGGAATCGCGACTATGAAGGCACCGGCCATCAATGAAAGAACTGCAGCTGCGAGTCACACGAAAGCTATCGATCTTGACTCTCAGCCCACCGTCTTGGTTGCGACCAGTGACTTGGAGATTCAAAAGAATATCTCGGGTCTCCTTCAGTTGTTCCCCGTGAAAACTCTGTGGGCTAAAGGCTTGGAAGAGTTGAAGTCCGTGCTCTCCAGGGAGAATGTGGCGGCCTGCTTCTGCGGCTTTTGGCTTGTGGACGGCACCTACCGCGACGTGGTCAGACACCTACGATCGCAATCAGCTGAAATTCCGGCGATAATCGTTTGCGATCCTTCGTGTTCGCACGAATATAGAGATTACCTGGCGGCTTTGAACATGCGCGCATTCGATTTCATCTGCCATCCCTACCGAAAGCCCGATATAGAAAGAATTCTGCGCTCGGCAATAGATGTGCACCAGGGATCGGAAGCTTTGCGGCTCGCATCTCCTGCTCCTTCCGCGTCCGTACCGAGCATTTCCGGGCTGCGGCGCGCCAGCTAGTCGCCTCCGTCAATTCGCCAAATCCGTTTCCCGCAGTCGAGCCCGGTTGGCGATTCTCACTCACATCGCTCACTTGATTCATGCGTCCTCTATCGCTTTCGAGTGCCCGGACTTACTGTTTGCGTTGTATTGTATATAGGCCCCTAACGCGCAGCCGTTAATCGTCGCGACCACCATTTCCAAGGAACAAATGGCCACGGCCACTCAACCCCAGAATATATTCGTCGAAATTCACGAGCCGATTCGCGCGGAACTCTTCAGCGTTGAGCGTCTGGAGCAGCACGCGGAAAGTCTTGCCGCCGCTCAGACCGTCACGACCGATTCCGACGACGGTCGCCCGCTCATCCCGCGCGTAGCCGAAAACGGCCGAGTCCTGCTGGAATATTACCGCGCCACTGCGAAGGCCATTCAAGAAGAGCATGCGATCACGCCCGCCGCGGAATGGCTGGTCGATAACTTTTACATTGTCGAAGAGCAGCTTCGCGAAATTCGTGACGACTTGCCCGTTGGATTTTATAAAAAATTGCCAAAATTGGCTTCCGGGCATTTGCAAGGATACCCACGCGTGTTCGGTGTCGCTTGGGCATTCGTGGCCCATACGGATAGCCGTTTCGAACCGGACGTGCTCCGCGGCTTTGTTTCGGCATACCAGCGCGTGCAGCCGCTGACCATCGGCGAACTTTGGGCCGTAGCCATCACGCTCAGGGTCGTGCTGGTCGAGAATCTTCGCAGGATCGCCGAGCGTCTCCTGCTCAGCCGCCGCGCTCGCGAAGCCGCCGACTTGCTCGCCGATAGCCTTCTTGGCACCGGCGGCCAGGCCATGGTTTCTCCGGCCAGCGTCCTCCGCGAATTCGAGAAAAAACCTCTCGAAAGAGCTTTTGCTGTTCAACTCGTGCAACGTTTGCGCGATTTGGATCCGAAAGTGGGCCCCGTTCTCGTGTGGTTGGACGAGCGCCTGGCCGCCCAAGGCACCACAGCGGATGAAATTGTCCGCGCCGAGCACCAGCAACAAGCCGCCATGACCGTGACCGTGCGCAACATCATCACCAGCATGCGCCTGATGTCGGAGTTCGACTGGCAGGTGTTTTTCGAAAGCGTCAGTCTGGTAGACAAGGTTTTACGCGATGGAAGTAATTTTGCGGACATGGATTTTGCCACGCGCGATTACTACCGCCACGCGATCGAAGATATTTCGCGCGGCTCGAAACACACGGAGATCGAAGTTGCCGAACGCGCCTTGCATCGTGCGAAAAAGGCGCGCGCGGAGCGTACCGATGGCGAGCCGCCGGACGATAGACGCTCCGATCCGGGTTATTACCTGATATCGCACGGACGTTGGTCTTTCGAGCGAGAGTTGGATTTTCACGTCCCCTGGAGACGATGGATACTCCGTCTGTACGTCCGCGCCGCGGTGCCAGGTTTTTTGGGGACCATCGCGGTACTTACCGCCGTGATCTTGGCATTTCCGCTATTCCACGCCAGAGAGATGGGATTGCACACTGGTTATCTCGTGTTGCTCGGCCTGCTTGCCGCAATTCCTGCCTCGGATTTGGCCATCGCACTGATCAACCGTGCGGTGACCGATCTGCTTGGGCCGCGCACGCTGGCCCGCTTCGAGTTGAAAGAGGGTATACCTACCGAGCTGCGTACATTCGTCGCAGTTCCGACCTTGCTCACCTCCGAGGAAGGAATCAAGGAACAGGCCGAGCGGCTGGAAGTCCATTACCTGGCGAACCCCGACGGCGATTTGCGTTTCGCATTGCTCTCCGACTGGATCGATGCTCCAACGGAAAGTTTACCGAGCGACGAAGACCTGTTGGTTACCGCTGCCGAGAGCATCGCAAACTTAAACAGGCGCCACGGTCCGCCACCAGGCGGAGGCGACCGTTTCTTTCTGTTCCATCGTAAGCGCGTGTGGAATGAACGCGAACAAAAATGGATGGGATGGGAACGTAAGCGCGGAAAACTCCACGAGTTCAATCAACTCCTCCGCGGCTCGGCGAGCACCACCTTCATACCTATCGAAGGCCTTCCGCCGGAATCGGTTCCCGGAGTGCGTTACGTCATTACCCTGGACGCAGACACACGCCTGCCTCGCGGCACTGCCGCCCGTCTTGTAGGCACCATGGCCCATCCCTTGAATCGGCCTCGATTTTCTGCAGACTCAGGCCGCGTAGTGGACGGCTACTCAATCGTGCAGCCCAGGATTACTCCTTCGTTGCCCACCGAGCGCGAAGGCTCGCTCTTCCAGAAAATTTTCTCCGGCCCAAGCGGAATCGATCCCTATGCCTCCGCTGTCTCCGATGTTTACCAGGATCTATTTCGCGAAGGCTCCTATACCGGCAAGGGAATTTACGACATCGATGCATTCGAGACCGCTCTCGCCGGCAAAGTGAAGGAAAACACCCTGCTGAGCCACGATCTGCTCGAGGGTATCTTCGCTCGTGCTGCACTGGCGACGGACATCGAACTGTTCGACGACTTCCCATCGCACTATGAAGCTGCAGCCGCACGCCAGCACCGTTGGGCGCGCGGAGACTGGCAACTGCTGCCCTGGATTTTCGGCCGCGGCGGTTTATCCAAAGAAGAGCGCAGAAACATAAAAATCCCGGCAATCAGCCGCTGGAAAATGCTCGACAATCTGCGCCGCACCCTTTCCGCGCCCTGCTTGTTTCTCACGTTGGTCGTTGGATGGCTAGTGCCGGTAATCTCTCCGTGGATGTGGACAAGGTTTATCTTGGCGACAGTCTCCATTCCCTCACTGATTCCTTTTCTGATCGGCTTGAATCCGCGTCTCGGGGGAATCTCCAAGCGCAGCCACGTTCGCGGCGTCCTTTCGGATCTTGCCCTCGGTCTATATCAGATTGGCTTGACCATCACTCTGTTGGCTTACCAGGCATGGCTGATGTTGGATGCGATTTTGCGCACGCTTGCTAGGATATTCGTATCGGGAAGGAATTTACTGCAGTGGGTCACTGCCGCTCAGGCCAAGTCTGCCGTCGACTTGAATATTTTCGGCATGTACAAACGCATGATCGCCAGTGTCTTGTTTGCTCTTGCGGCATTGTTCGCCGTGTTGTTTGCAAGGCCCCATTCGTTGCTTGCCGCCACTCCCTTTGTTGCCCTGTGGATTGCTGCGCCTGCGGTTGCGCGTTGGATTAGCCTTCCTCCAAGCCTTCCGGATGTAGAAACCCTCTCCCCAGCCGATACCATGGCTCTCCGGCTGGCATCGCGCCGCACCTGGCGCTTCTTCGAAACTTTTGTTACCCCCGCGGATAACTTCCTTCCTCCGGATAATTTTCAGGAAGATCCCAAGCCCATCGTTGCTCACCGAACTTCACCGACGAATATGGGACTGTATTTGCTCTCTACGCTCGCGGCCCGCGACTTTGGTTGGATTGGAATTCTGGCGGCCACGGAACGGCTCGAAAACACTTTCCGCACCATGAACAGGTTGGAACAATTTCGAGGCCATTTCTATAACTGGTATGACACGCGGGATCTTCATCCTCTGGACCCAAAGTACGTCTCTTCCGTCGATAGCGGCAATATGGCCGGGCATCTATTGGCGCTCGGCAACGGCTGCAGGGAGATGATTGAAGAATCACCCGTGGAGCGGAGCGTATTGTCTGGAGTGGAAGATGCGCTGTGGCTGTTGCGCGAAGCTGTTGCTCGAATCGCAGATACCAAGCGCACACATAGCGTCACGCGCAAGCAGCTCAGTAACGCGATAGATGCCGTTGCTACAATCTGTGATTCCGTACCGTCGGACCCTTCGGATTGGACCGTGCGCTTCGTTGAATTGAGAGATCGCGTCCAAACCGTCGCAGACATCGCACAAACTCTCGAGCAAGAGCTGGCAGACACTTCTAACTCGGAGTTTCGATTCTGGGCCGAAGCCGCCAGAACATGCGTGGAAACTCACATTCAGGATGCAAAAATCCTGCTGCCGTGGCTTCGCCTTGAGCCTGCGGAAGTCTTGACCCTAGCTGAAAGTCCCTCGGGGCCGGCACCCGAATGGCTGGCAATTGAACCTTTCTTCCGAAGCCTTCCGACTCTAACGGATGCCCCGGAACGATTTGAGGCCGCTGTCCGCGAACTCACCGCTCTTGGCGCAAGTTTGGCCCATGATCCTGTCGGAAATAGGGACGTGCTCGCGCGCGTGGCTGCGCTCAAGCGAGCGATGCAAGACTCCATCTCAGACGCTGCATCCCTGGCTCGCCGTCTAACCGCTATCGCACAAACGGCGGGGAAATTATTCGAGACCATGGATTTCAGCTTCTTATTCGATCACTCACGCAAGCTTTTTTCTATCGGATACCGGGGCACCGACGGAAGTTTGGATCCGAATTGCTACGATTTGCTTGCTTCGGAAGCCCGGCTCACCAGTTTCATTGCCATCGCTAAAGGCGATGTTCCGTCCTCGCACTGGTTTCGCGTCGGACGCGCCCTTACGCCCGTAGGCCGCGGCTCCGCGTTAATTTCTTGGTCCGGATCCATGTTCGAATATCTCATGCCCGCGCTGGTGATGCGATCGCCGGCTGATAGCCTGCTGAGCCAAACCTACGAACAAATAGTTCTAAGGCAAATTGAATACGGGGGCGAGCGCGGCGTGCCTTGGGGGATTTCCGAGTCTGCTTACAATGCCAGGGATATCGACTTCACCTATCAGTATTCCAGTTTCGGTGTTCCGGGACTCGGCCTTAAACGCGGGCTGAGCGAGGATCTCGTGATCGCGCCATACGCTACCGCGCTGGCTTCGATGATTAGACCTTCCGCAGCGGTTAAGAATTTTGAGCGGCTTGGGCAGGCCGGCGGCAAAGGAATGTTCGGGTTTTATGAAGCCCTGGACTACACAGGCTCTCGGTTGCCGGAAGGAAAGAACGTTGCGGTGATACGTGCTTACATGGCGCATCACCAGGGCATGACTCTGTTGTCATCCGCAAACGTCCTCAATGATGGCGTGATGCAAACGCGCTTCCACGCCGAACCTATCGTGCGTGCCACCGAGCTTCTTTTGCAGGAGCGCACTCCTCGCGACGTCCTGGTCGCGCGTCCTCGCGCCGAGGAAGTCTCCGCCGCGGCCAAGGTGCGCGAGCTTACGCCTCCTGTGGTTCGCCGATTCACAACTCCCCACGACGCAACTCCGCGCACCCAGCTTCTTTCCAACGGACGCTACGGCGTCATGCTGACCGCGGCAGGCTCGGGCTATAGCCGTTGGCGCGATATTGCCATTACTCGCTGGCGTGAGGATCTCACCCGCGATTGCTGGGGCAGTTATATTTTTCTGCGCGATGAACAAACTGGAAATGTGTGGTCCGCCGGCTATCAGCCTAGCGGCGTCGAACCGGATAGTTACGAAGCCAATTTCTACGAAGACCACGCCGAACTTGTTCGGCGCGATCGCTCGCTAACCACCACTCTCGAAGTGGTTGTTTCCTCCGAAGACGATGCCGAAGTCCGTCGCGTCACGATCACGAATTTAGGAGTCCGCGCGCGTGATGTGCAAGTGAGTTCTTACGCGGAACTTTCGCTTACTTCGCAGGCAGCCGATATGGCGCAACCGGCCTTCTCGAATCTGTTCGTTGAAACTGAATTCGTGCCCGATCTAGGTGCGATACTGGCCACCAGACGCAAGCGTTCCCCCGAGGAAACTGCTGTGTGGGCGGCGCACGTTCTGGTTGTCAACGGAGCCGTCACAGGAGATTTGCAATTCGAAACCGACCGCGCGAAATTCGTGGGCCGCGCCCGTACCTTGCGCAACGCTGTGTCGATTATTGACGGCCGCCCCCTTTCGAATTCGGTCGGCTCTGTACTCGACCCCATAATGAGCCTGCGGCGCACCGTCCATATTCCGCCAGGTACCACCGTACACCTGATTTTTTCTACCATCGTCGCTTCCACGCGCGAAGAAGTGCTGGATCTGGCCGATAAGTATCGCGATAGCCGAACCTTTGAACGCACTCTAACTCTTGCTTGGACCCAAGCGCAGGTCCAGCTTCACCATTTGGGCATCGGCGCCGAAGAGGCACACCTGTTTCAGAGGCTGGCCAATGCTGTCCTCTATTCGGATTCCTCTCTCCGACCCTCGCCTGATGTGTTGAGTGCAAGCTCTCTGAATATAACCACGCTTTGGGCCCAAGGGATCTCAGGCGATCTGCCCATCGTGCTCGCGCGTATCGACGATCCGGATGACGTCGAGATCATTCGGCAGTTGTTGCGCGCCCATGAATACTGGCGCATGAAACAGTTATCCGCAGACGTGGTTATCATTAATGAAAAAGCCCCGTCCTACGTGCAGGAACTGCAATCGTCCTTGGAAGCGCTCGTTCGCGGTAGCCAGCTTAGGCTTTCTCCGGATACAACCGGAGTGAGTGGAAAGATCTTCCTCTTGCGTGGAGATCTAGTTTCGCCGCAAACGCGCGCCCAGCTTCAAGCAGTCGCCAGGGCCGTCCTTTTGAGCCGGCGCGGGACTTTGGCGGAACAAATTACGAGATCGCAGTACAGAGAGCCCGCGCCTCCGCCAGTGGCTCGCCAAACGCGCGCCAGCAAACGTCAGGATGTGCAGTTACCGCAACCGGCTCTCCAGTTTTTCAATGGCCTCGGTGGTTTTGCTGAGAACGGCCGCGAATATGTGACGGTCCTGAATGAGGGTTTGCGAACACCTGAGCCCTGGGTCAATGTCGTCGCAAACCCCTCTTTCGGCTTCTTGGTTTCGGAATCAGGTTCAGGTTTCACTTGGTCGATCAATAGCCATGAGAACCAGCTGACTCCCTGGTCCAACGATCACGTCTTTGACACGCCCGGCGAGGCCATCTATATCCGCGATGAAAGTACCGGAGAAGTGTGGACCCCCACCGCGCTTCCCATTCGCGATGAAGCAGCTAGTTATCTGTGCCGTCACGGCCAGGGTTACAGCCGTTTTCAACACGGCTCGCATGGCATCAACCTCGATCTGATCCAGTTCGTGCCGCTCGAGGACCCGATTAAAATATCGCGCCTCTCTCTGCAGAATGATTCCGGACGTACTCGCCGCCTCTCCGTCACTGCCTATGCCGAGTGGGTCCTGGGAAGTTCGCGAAGCGCCACAGCCCCCTACCTCATTACCGAAATCGATTCGGCGTCAGGTGCCCTTTTTGCCCGCAGTGCCTGGAACGGCGATTTCGGCGGCCGCATCGCTTTTGCCGATCTGGGTGGACGGCAAACGTCGTACACCGCAGACCGCACTGAATTTTTTGGCAGAAATGGGGCGCCTGACCAGCCAGCAGCACTGGAAACCGATGGGCCGCTCGGGCGCAAAGTAGGAGCTGCTATGGACCCCTGCGCCGCCCTGCAAACGGTGTTTGAATTGCGGCCGGGTGCTCGGGTGGACATCGTTTTTTTCCTGGGCGAAACGGAAAGTAAAGAGAGCGCGCGTAAATTGCTCAGTCGTTACAGAGCCGCGGACTTGAATCAGGTCCTGCGTGAAGTGCTTCGCCAGTGGGACGACATCTTGGGAGCTGTGCAAGTCAGCACTCCCGATCAAACCATGGACGTGATGTTGAACCGCTGGCTGCTTTATCAGACTCTGGCCTGTCGCGTCTGGGCGCGCGCCGCCTTCTATCAATTGAGCGGCGCTTATGGATTCCGTGATCAATTGCAGGACGTAATGGCCCTCGTCGTGTCGAAAAGATCCGAGGCACGCGACCAATTGCTGCGGGCAGCCGCTCACCAGTTCGTCGAAGGTGACGTCCAGCATTGGTGGCATCCGCCGTCCGGGCGCGGCATACGCACGCGCATGTCTGACGATCTTCTCTGGTTGCCCTACGCGGTGATTCACTTCATCGAGGCCACCGGCGACATGGCTGTTCTCGAAGAACAAGTTCCCTTTATAGAAGGCGATCTTTTGGCCGAAGGTCAGAACGAAGCTTACTTCCAGCCGCGCGTTTCGCAGATTCGCGCGACGATATTTGAACATTGTGCCCGCGCTCTGGATCGCAGCTTGACTGTGGGCCTTCACGGCCTTCCGCTAATGGGCACCGGAGATTGGAACGACGGCATGAACCGAGTCGGTTATCTGGGAAAGGGAGAGAGCGTCTGGCTAGGCTGGTTCTTGCATACTGTTCTCTGGGAGTTTGCAAAAGTGGCGGACGCGCGCGGAGAGCGCCAGCGCGCGGAGAAGTGGCGCATCCACGTGAGTGCGTTGAAGGCAGCGCTCGAGCACGATGGCTGGGACGGCGAATGGTATCGCCGCGCTTACTTTGACGACGGCACTCCGCTCGGCTCCGTGCAAAATGAGGAATGCCACATCGACTCGATCGCTCAAACTTGGGGAATCATCAGCGGCGCTGCTGAACCCGGCCGCGCCGCGCGAGCCATGTCGGCGGTCGATCAGCAACTCGTTCGTTCTGCGGACGGGCTGATCTTGCTCTTAACTCCGCCCTTCGATAAGACGACCCACGATCCTGGATACATAAAAGGTTACGTTCCGGGGATTCGCGAAAACGGCGGGCAATACACGCATGCCGCCACTTGGACGGCAATTGCCTTCGCCGAGCTAGGCAATGGAGACAAAGCCAATGAACTTTTCCGCTTCATGAACCCGATTAACCGCACCAGTTCGCGCGCCAACGTGCAGCGTTACAAAGTGGAGCCGTATGTCGTATCGGGAGACATCTACGCCGAGGCTCCCCATGTTGGACGAGGTGGATGGACGTGGTACACCGGTTCGGCGGGTTGGCTTTATCGCGCGGGGATGGAGTGGATACTCGGCTTTCGTGTGCGAGGCATGATCCTCAGCATTGATCCGTGCATACCTCGTAATTGGCCCGGCTACTCCATCGACTTCCGCTACCACTCGGCGATCTACAAGATCAAGGTGGAAAATCCGTCGAACGTGGCGCGCGGTGTGGCGCTTACTGAATTGGACGGCAAACTCTTGCCGGGCTCCGCAAGTATTCCACTCGCCGACGACGGAGCGGTCCACAACATCCGCATCGTGCTGGGCTAAGTCTTTCTCAAGAAGCCAGCCCGCTAACGAGAGATGCGAATCAATAAACTTCGATAAGGGCCAGGGCGTTAGATGGCAGCTGTAACTCGATCCGGCCATTCTGGATGGACGTTGATTCCGGCGCGAGCAATCGGGCCGCATGCCGAAGAGATTGAACTTGCGCTTGGGTGGGATCTGCGGGGCTGCCCATCTCCGCGTACGCTTTCAGCAGCGATCCATGGTCTGCATCCAGCCGGTACACGAAGGCTTGGTTTTTCCCGGCCAAAGAGCTCAATTGCAGCACGATGTCCTTCGACTCGCCATTGCCTCCCGGCGCAGATAAATTCCAGACCGCCATCACCAACCTGCCGTCCGCACGCCGCGTTGCAAGAATGTCATCGCCGTTCACTGGAATTCTTGTGTCGCCCAAACGGTGCAACAGCTTGAAAGCATTAAATGCCGGCTTCGGCAAGCTATCCTCCGCAATCAGTCCATAACCGCCATAGAATGGGCGCTTCACCACACCTTGTTCTTCGAACACGTCGGAAAATGTCCAGTAGCTCATCATGTCCACCAGCCCGTCGCACTGGCGGATGGTATCGGCCATCCACGGCCCCATGTAAATGGAATCGGTCACGTCCGTTTCGTTCTTATAGCTGGCATTATATTCGCTCCAGATCAAGGGCAGATGTGGACGAACAGAGCTGTTGATTTGATCGTGAACTTTTCGAACGGCACGGCAAACCATTTGCGATCTCGGAATTTGTTCCTGCGTGCCGAAAACATCCGAAGCCAAATCGTTGCCGTAGACGTGCGTGGACACGAAATCCGCAGGCACGTTGTCCTGCGCAACGTGCTGAATGAAGCGATCCACCCAGGCAGCCTGTGCCGTCGCCGGTCCTCCCACTTTCAGCCGCGGGCTGACGAGTTTTAGCTCTCGCGCGGCCGCGTCGTAAAGCTGGTAGTAAGTCTGTTCCTTCGGAACGCCGGCCCAAAAATCGAGGTTGGGCTCGTTCCACACTTCAAAATACCATTGCGAAACTTCATCGATGCCGTACCGCTCGACAAGATGCCTTGCGAACTGGCCCACAAGTTCGCCCCACTTCTTGTAATCCTTGGGCGGCGAAACATTGGGCTTGTACCAGAAGGACTGAATGTCGTTTTCCGCTGCGAGCTTCGTGGGCATGAAGCTCAGTTCGACGAAAGGTCGCACTCCGTCTTTCAGCAAACCGTCGTAAATCTGGTCAACGTAGGAAAAATTGTAAACTGGTTTTCCCGCGGCGTCTTCATCGTACACTCCGACCTCGTCGTGAAAAATCGCGTGAAAGCGGATGTATTTGAAATCCGTCGCCGCTTTCACTTCGCGCAAATCGTTTCGGTAACTTTCCCGCAGCGAAAGGATTGCGCGGCCGGAGCCGAACATTTGCTCCCAAAAATGTGGAAAGGGCTCTCCCTTCGCCCGCGCGTCCACCTGAATCGTTTCGGCCGCCTTGGACTCCTGCGAATTAGCGTTTTGCGCGGACACGCAAAACGAAACGGAAGCAACGATGCACAACACGAAGAATGTCCGCTTCATTCGGAGAAACCTCGCAGACAGTTGAGGAGTGGTAGCAGAGGAATCAGCATGTCACAGATTCCGCTGCCGGCCCAAGGTTTTCTGGTTCGCTCGCGGGCCGGCGCCTGCCGCGTGCAATTAAGAAAACGTTTTCGTGCTGAGGATACCAATGCGGCGCAATGCGGTAGCCGTCCGGCATCTTAAGACGATGGTGAAAGAACACAGACCCGCGCATACCCTCCCGTCGCCCGGCTACCGAAGGGTAAATGCGCTACAAAAAGGAAGTCAACACCGTGCTGCGGAGTGACGAAATCAGCGCCCAGATTTGCCGTGAACGATCCTCAGTGGGTTTGCCGACAGCGTTGCCGAAATGGGACGGGCCGCGTATTGCAGCGACATCAACACTTCGACAAGGATGTCAACCTCTTCCACCGTGTTTGCTTGGCAAATCAGGTCTTGCAGATACTGATGGAGAATCCTTTGGTCTGTAGCTATTAAAGTCGGTCGCATGATGCACGTGCTCCTTTTCTGTGAAGTATTGCCAAGGAGAAAAGCCTGCGAATCGGGAAGCATTCGCGGGATGATCCCGTTTGGTTTATGAATATCGGAAAGCGAGCAACTTCAGAAAAGAAACAGAGGTTTATGTCCTATGAACGCAGAGCAGATGCAGGTAGTCGATGGATGAGTGAGCCAGGGTGTCAGGAAACGAAAGTGCCAGCAGATTCGAAATCGGCGCGTGAAGGCTGACTTCCCGGATAGGAATCGCGACTGGCGTCTGCGCGGGTTTAATCGTGCTGTTTGGCGAAGAGACGGCCTGTCTGGAGACCAGCAGGGTGAAGTCGTTCGAAGTATCATCCTTGAGGCTGAGTAGCTCTGGAAATTCGACGAACGCGAGGGCGCAGAACAAGAGAGCCGATACGACCGCAAAGCGGAGCCTGCTGCGCGTTGGACGGCTTAAAATCATCGCTTCAGCCTTATACAACGAAGTCTCCGCCAACTCAACTGTTTTAGGGCACCGCTGCCAAAATATAGGAGTGTCTTCGACACGCCGTCTTCCTACGAAAAAAGACCACGCAAGGCACGAGCGAGAAACATTTTTGGCGTCCGAAGCGTAAACTTCCACGGGGATGTGGCGCCGGTGCCCCAACTGCTACCCGCGCTCGTCTTCGCGGTCGATGTTCTGGTGTGTCGTGAGTTTCTGCTAAGGAGGAAGAGATGAGCAGCGTACGAGTATTGGTGGGGACCCGGAAGGGCGCGTTCGTCCTCACTTCCGACGCGAAGCGCAAGCATTGGGACATCAGTGGCCCGCACTTTGCGGGCTGGGAGATTTACCACGTGAAGGGATCCCCGGTTGATCCGAATCGGCTGTATGCATCGCAGTCCACAGGGTGGTTCGGGCAGCTTATCCAACGATCCAACGACGGCGGCAAGTCGTGGGAACCTGTCGGCAACAAATTTGCTTACGACGGCATCCCCGGCACTCACCAGTGGTATGACGGCACGCCGCATCCGTGGGAGTTCAAGCGCGTGTGGCACCTGGAGCCATCGCTGGCCGATCCCGATACTGTGTATGCCGGAGCGGAAGACGCCGCGTTGTTCCGGTCAATTGATGGTGGCCAAACGTGGGTGGAGCTTTCCGGCCTCCGCGGTCATGGCTCGGGGCCGTCGTGGCAGCCAGGTGCGGGCGGGTTGTGCCTGCACACAATTATTTTGGATCCGAGCCACCCGGACCGAATGTTCGTTGCCATCTCAGCAGCGGGTGCGTTCCGGACCGACGACGCAGGCAAGACTTGGAAACCAATCAACCGCGGCTTGAGGTCAGAACATATCCCGGACCCGACTGCCGAGGTTGGCCACTGCGTTCACCATATCGCCATGCACCGGTCGCGTCCGGATGTGCTTTTCATGCAGAAGCACTGGGACGTCATGCGCAGCGACAATGCCGGGGACTCGTGGCAAGAGATAAGCGGAAACTTGCCCACCGATTTCGGCTTCGCAATTGACGTTCATGCGCACGAGCCGGAGACAATTTTCGTGGTGCCGATCAAGAGTGATTCGGAGCATTATCCGCCCGATGGGAAGCTGCGCGTGTACCGCAGCACGGCAGGCGGAAACGAATGGGAGGCGCTGACGAACGGTTTGCCGCAAAGCGACTGTTACGTAAATGTGTTGCGGGACGCGATGGCCACGGACGCGCTCGATTCTTGCGGCGTGTATTTTGGAACCACCGGCGGGCAGGTGTACGCATCCGCAGACGCAGGTGACAACTGGACCCCCATCGTACGGGATCTGCCCGCCGTCCTTTCCGTGGAGGTTCAGACACTCCCATGATTACCGTTGTACTGCCGTCACATCTGCGGACACTGGCGCATGTAAGCGGCGATGTGCAACTGGAGGTCGAGGGTCAGGCCACTCAACGCTCGATCCTCGACGCGCTCGAAGCCCGCTTTCCGATGCTGCGCGGCACCATACGCGACCAGGTCACGCAAGAGCGTCGGCCGTTTCTGCGGTTCTTCGCCTGCGAAGAGGATGTCACCCATGAACCGCCGGACGCGCCACTGCCCGATGCAGTGGCCTCGGGGGCCGAGCCATTTTTCATCTTGGGAGCCATTGCCGGAGGTCAGAGAGTTGCGGCTCAAATCTCATGTTGCCGCAAGCATCTTCAAAATTTAACTGACTGCATGGGTGGAAACTGCAACTTCGCGGGATCCAAAGCGTGTGGTTAACGAAGCGCCGACGGACATTATCAAGCCAACTGCAAAGACGAGCAAACCCAGCAGCGGCACAAGCTCGAGCAACGACAGCGCCAAAACTCCGCCGATGGTGGCCCAGATTCCCCTGGTTCCGGGAAATGCCACGCGAGCTACCCAATATCCCAAGCCGGTGGCGCCTGCGGCAGCGATAGCTAGGAGGACTACCAACAATACGATATCTGACGGGATTTCCATTGGCCCCAGATAGCCCGTCAGCCAGTCCAGACCATAAAATATGAGAAACAAAAAGATGCCGGCGAAGAACACCGAAGCCGGGCGGCCCTCGATTGCGCGCGCGAAAGTTTCAGCGCGTTTCTCACGAACAAGCAAATAACCCAAGGCCACAAAGAGCACGTTGATCAGCGCGAGTGTGATGCTGCCGAGAATTGTCGGGCGATATTGGCCGGGAATGAGCACGTAAGGCAGAGATTTTGAATCGCCGGCGATGACGGAATTTTCCTGACGCAGGATATATCCGCCCACGGAGATTGCGGCGCCTGCAATTGTGCTGTTCGAATTCGATTCGATGCGGCCGCCGATTGCAATCGCATCGTGATCAACTCTTCCCTCGACAAATATGGCTCCGCCGAAGGTAACCAGGTCGCCAGTAACGCGGCCGCGAACATGGACGCTACACATGAAACATTGGACATCTTTCGCGGTCTCGCCGCTTTCGATCACGATATCCGCCAAGATTTTTTTGCGATCCTGGTGTGGATTCGTTTGAGCAGGTGTGATGACGCAAAGCGTCGAAATGAGTAGAGGCAAAACTGCAAGTCCGCGAGTCATCGCTCAGGCTCCTTGGCCTGCTGGGTGCGACGTGCGCGTCGCGTTGGTGGTTTCCACTTTTAGGTTCTGCGGGGGCGATGCGAGAAGATTAGAAGCTCCCCGCGACGTCCGTGCGAGGTGCACTGGACGTCGCTGGGAGAACCGCTGAAATGAACGGAAGGTTGCAATTGCTACTTCTTAGCGTGGGCGTAATTCTCAGCAACTTGCGCCCAGTTGATCACGTTCCACCAAGCCTCGATATATTCCGGCCGGCGATTTTGATATTTCAGGTAGTAGGCGTGCTCCCAGACGTCCAGTCCAAAAAACGCCTTGCCGCCGTCCATGATCGGGTTGTCCTGATTCGCCGAGGACTCGATGGTTACTTTGCCGTCGCGGAACAGAAGCCAAGCCCAGCCTGAACCAAAACGCTTTGTGGCTGCGTCGTTAAACTTGGTTTTGAAATCGGCAAAGCTTCCGAAGGAGGACTTGATAGCGCCAGCAAGATCACCGCTGGGTTCGCCACCACCGCCCTTCTTCATAATCTTCCAAAACATGGAATGATTCATGTGGCCGCCGCCATTGTTGCGAACAGCGGTGCGGATGTTTTCGGGTACTTTGTTGATTTGCGCCAACAGGTCTTCGACGGAAAGCTTTTGAAGCTCGGCATTTCCCTCGAGAGCTTTGTTGAGGTTCGTAACGTATGCCGCGTGATGCTTGTCGTGATGAATCTCCATGGTCTTCGCGTCGATGTAGGGTTCCAGTGCGTCGAATGCGTAAGGCAACGGTGGCAATGTAAAAGTCATCTGGGGAGCAGCTCCTTGTCCAGTTTGGATCATTATGTACCTCCCGAATATTCGGTTCCTGCCCCATAATTATACGCGCCTTACAGGGGCCAACGGAACAGACGCTCGATATTTAGATGTTTTGGAGGAGCCGAAGATGCCATCTGTCGAACACGTGGAAAAGCACTTCACCGCGACAGCAGCAGTGCGCGATATCGTCATCGGGATGTCAGATGGTCTGACTGTCCCATTCGCGCTTGCAGCGGGTCTAACGGGAGCGATTGCGTCGACCGGCATCGTGGTGACAGCAGGACTGGCGGAAATTGCGGCAGGCTCAATCGCCATGGGCTTGGGCGGCTATCTCGCTGCGCAAACAGACACCGAACACTACGCATCCGAGCTCGACCGTGAGTATCGAGAGACGGTTGAGCTACCGGAAATTGAAACAGAAGAAGTCGCCAAGGTTTTTCGCGATTACGGCCTTTCGCAGGAGCAAATGGCGCCGATCGTGAGCGCCATCACATCGAATCAGAAAAAGTGGGTCGATTTTATGATGCGTTTCGAGCTTGGTTTGGAACCGCCGGATCCCACGCGCGCGGGCCGCAGTGCCGGAACGATCGCAGCGTCGTACATCGTGGGCGGGCTTATTCCGCTAGCGTCTTACATAATGATGAAGAACGTGATGGACGCGCTCTGGGTTTCGATTGGAGTGACGCTGCTGGCACTTTTCTTTTTCGGCGCGATCAAAGGGCATTACACCGGAGTCAAGCCGTTGCGTGGCGGCTTGCAGACCGTCCTGGTCGGAGGTCTTGCCGCAGCGGCAGCCTTCTGCATCGCGCGACTTATCAGCAAATAAGTGTTTTCTGCGCCGAACTGGTTTCTATTTCTCCTGCGGCGCGCTGTCCAGATCTCCAAACGGCCACAATCCGAAGAGTTTCAGAACGGCATCTTGCTGCTTATCTACCAGCATCTGCGCCGTCTTTTCCCGCGGCCACGGGCTCGCGAGCCGCTCCGGACGATCGGCGATCCAATACGCGGTCAGCGCCATCACCGTGGCGTCCCGATCCAGAATATCGGCCTGCACTTTATCGAACGTGTCCACCGGGGAATGGTGCGTGTATTTATACTCCGGCGAATCCTGGTCCAGATTGATTCCCGGCAGCCCCGCAAGGATGAATGGGCCTGTATCGGTCCCGAATTCAACGTCGTCATCTACTTTCATCTCCCCGAAAGCTTGGAGTGAAGTGGCGAATTTCTGAACGTCGGGGATCAGATCCGCGCGCCCTCCGAGCTGGAAGCCGACGATCGGCCCTTGTCCGTTATCAAGAATCACGGCAGCGATGTGATTGGCCATTTCACTCTGATGAGCTTTCACGTAGGCAATCGAACCCAGCAAGCCTTCTTCTTCTCCGGTAAACAACACGAAGCGAATCGTCCGTCGCGGCTTGTGTCCGGACCTCATTATGGCTTGTGCTGCGCCCAGCGCGGCGGTGGCGCCAAACCCGTTGTCGGTAGCACCGGACGCCAAATCCCAGGAATCAAGATGGCCCCCGACTACAACGATTTGCTCGGGGTGTTCCGTGCCGCGAATATCGCCGACGACATTGGCAGTTTCGACTGCGCCATCCGTTACTCTATTTTGTACGTTGATTTTCAAACGCACCGTTTTGCCGTGTTCCAAATAGCGTTCAAGCTGCTGCTGATCCTCCGCCGCCATGCTGACCACGGGAATGTCGTAGTACGTGTCAAAGCCGAGAGCGCCAGTATGAGTCAGATGCATGCCTTGTGCGGTGCTGCCGCCCTGGCCGCCGATAACCGCTATTGCTCCCGCATCGTGGGCTGCCTTCAGGAAGGCCCCAAACTTCGCGAAACTAGCCATCTGATCTTTTGGCGCTTCGCCTTTGTGAACGATGAGCAGGACTTTCCCTTTCCAACTTGCCGGGTTCTTCATTTCGTCTTCGAGCTGGTATGAATTGACTGGTAGGACGTCGGCTTCCGCGCCTCCGGCGGAAGTTGAGCCTACCCAACCCATGGCATCGATCATCAGGCGACGACGAATTGGAGAGATCATCTCGGCACTGGCGGAAATCCGCGTCCAGCCGCGCGAAATCTGCCATGTTTCCGCGTGGACGTTCTCAAGGCCGAAACTCTTCATTTTTTCAATGCCCCAGGTTATGGCCTTGGCCGCTTCGGGCGAGCCGGTCACGCGAGCGCCGATATCGTCGCTCAGCTCGCGGAGATTCTCATACGTGTCGGTCTTCATCATTCCGGCGCCGGCGACATCAGCCAGCGCCTTGAGAGTTCCGTCATCGGATTGCGCGGAACTCCCCGTTGCGGACTGGCCGGGCGCGGAAACCGCAGGCCGCGCTATGAGAAAAACAAGAACCGCTGCGCAAGCAAACGCAAATATTCTTCGTGTCATTTCTGCAGAACCCCTTTCAGATATGGACTGTCCCCGAACCGTGCGGAATTTCGGGCGAGACTTCGTTGGCCAAAATCGTCAGACGCTCCCTCAACGAGTTCGCTTGGAACATTTATATGCGCTATTGACCAGGAACATCTAACACAATGCTTTCGAGTCGGTATAGCGAATTCGAGTAGGTCACCTCAAGTATAATTCTTGCATCTACATAGGACAGGGGTACCCGGTGCGGATTGGCTCAGGAGCGCTGAACACCAATCGAGGCGAGATACGTCAAATATAATAACTCGCGGATCGCGACTTTACGCGCCAGACGAGGCAAGCAATACATAGGAGAGAGATAGTCATGGAAAGCAAAGTGTTGAAAATTCGCCACTGGGTGGCCACCGTCGTGGTCCTCGTGGCGCTTGCGGGAGGCGCCCTCCTTTCGCAAGGTTACAAAAATTGGACAGGTCATACGGTTTTTGGCGCCCCGGGCGCTCCGATCGCAATCACTCAGAATGCGCTACCTGTAAGTCTGGGGAATTTCGCTAATGGTTTTTCCGCAGTTCTTAAGCCGGCGCTTCCCGCGGTCGTCAATATCAGCTCTTCGAAGGTCGTAAAGCCCGGAAGGAACCAGCAATCCCCGATATTCAACGATCCGATGTTTCGCCAGTTTTTTGGCGATCAATTTGGACAGGGCCAAGTCCATCCGATGCGAGAGCAGAGTCTGGGCTCGGGTGTCATTGTTACTTCCGATGGAACTATTCTTACGAACAATCACGTGGTCGAGGGTGCGACTGATATCAAGGTCTTCCTCAGCGACAAGCGTGAGTTTCAAGCCAAGGTGATTGGAACTGATCCGAAGACGGACATCGCAGTATTGAAGATTGACGCCACAAGGTTGCCAACTCTGCCGTTGGGCGATTCGAACCAATTGCAGGTTGGGGATCTGATTTTCGCGATTGGCGATCCATTTGGAGTTGGCGAGACGGCCACGATGGGAATCGTGAGTGCAACCGGACGCGGCGGCTTTGGTATCGAAAACTATGAAAACTTCATCCAGACGGATGCAGCCATCAACCCCGGCAATTCCGGTGGCGCGATGATTGACATTCACGGCAACCTCGTCGGAATCAATACCGCGATTCTTTCTCACGGCGGAAACGGCGGCGAAGGTGGAAATGAGGGAGTCGGTTTTGCGATTCCGGTGAGCATGGCTAAGCCGGTAATGGATCAGATTCTGACGCACGGCAAAGTCGTTCGCGGTTATCTGGGAATTCACATCCAGGAAGTCACACCCGAACTCGCAAGAGCATTCGGCCTGAAGCAGGGAGGCGGTGTTCTGGTCGGAGACGTGGCCCCCAATACGCCTGCAGCTAACGCAGGGTTGAAGAAAGGAGATGTGATTCTTCAACTTAACGGTGAGACCGTAGATGCGCCGAACCAACTTCAGGTTCAAATCGCGCAGTTCGCGCCCGGTACGAACGTGAAACTACAAATCTGGCGCAACGGCGGGACACAAGATGTCTCTCTCAAGCTCGCCGAACTGGACGAGCACGACGATAAGCAGGTTTCCGCTGAAGCAACTGGGGCTACTCTGCTGGAAGGTATTCAGGTACAGGACCTCACTTCCGACATCGCTCAGCAGCTCAGTTTGCCGGCTGGAACACGCGGAGTGGTTGTGAGCTCTGTGGATCCGTCAAGCCCGGCGGCTGCTTCCGGTCTCAGCCAGGGTGACGTCATCCAAGAAGTCAACCACAAATCAATCAGCAGCACTTCCGACTATCAACAAGCGATGGCCGGAGCAAATAAGCAGCCCGTACTTTTGCTGGTGAACAATAGAGGCGTCACGAGATATGTTGTCGTGGAGCCCCAACAGTAAGGCAGAGTTGTCATAACGCTGAAACAAGACGCGTGTATAGAGGATGTGTCTTGAGATAGGGCACGGCCTCCCAGGGCCGTGCCCTCGTTTTTCGAAACCAAAATTAGAATTTCTGCAACCCAGCCTCCCCAGCCGGGTTAGATTTATAAAGCGGGGCGACCTGTGCGTGCACATTTCTTGGGTTCGCCACAAGCAGTAGCTTACCTTCTGGCAACCGAGATGCACTGGGTTATCGCTTTCAACACGACTCGGGATAGAATAGTACTTGAGTCCTATTCACGACAACTCCCCGGCCTAGTACTAAATACTGTCAGCTGTACTTCTGTGTCGACGCGGCACAAATAGGAAACAGGGATATTGGGTGAAAGCTATGGCGCGGATTAGACGGGCTGTCTTCAATGAATCGTTGCTCCCCGAGGCGCAGCCTCGCTGGGATTTGTTCAGTGCCGGGTTTGGATTGCAATGCCTTGCGGTAGCGGCATTGGTGATAATCCCAATGCTGATGCCCCAGAAGATGAGCATGGTTCAGCGCTACTGGACCATGCCGATCGAGGCGCCTCCGGTAGTTGCCTGGAAACCACAACCAGTCCAACCGGTAAAGCCAATTCCGATCAAGCGTGAGGTTGCGAAGGTTGTTGAGCCTCCAAAGCCGGTAGTGGTTGAGGTACCAAAGCCGAAGATTTACACGCCGGTGGCTACGGCGCCGGTGGCGAAGCCTGCCACGGCCCGGAAGAACACGCCGACTCCCGATGTGCCGATAGTCGCTAAGGCATTCCCAGATCAGAACCCTCCCGTCTCAATGGGGAGTTCGGCCATCCCGACTCTCCGGAAGCCACGGGAAGACGTTCAGACCGGCGGGTTCGGCGATCCGGACGGAGTGGCCGCTAACGGTAAAACGAATCGTGCGGCAAATATTGCGGTGAAAGGCAGTTTCGATCTTCCTCCCGGCCCCGGTACCGGCAATGGCACCGGCGGATCCAAAGGAGCGAAGGGAGTGATTGCCAGCACAGGCTTTGGCAATGGTGTTGCTACTGGCAGTCCTGGTGGCAGCGGACAGAGAAGCGTGCAACAAGGTGGGTTTGCGGATGAACATGCAGTGGCAGCGGGGCCGAAAGTAAAACAAGCCTCCGTTGTGTCGAAAACCACGCCCGTTGAAATTATTTCTAAGCCGAAACCGGCTTATACCGATGAAGCTCGCACCAAGAAAATCGAAGGAGAAGTGTCGCTGCAAGTTGTTTTCACAGCTTCGGGAGAAGTGAAAGTTCAGCGTGTGGTGCAAGGACTGGGGTACGGTTTGGATGATTCCGCGCAGGCCGCTGCACGCCAGATACGCTTTCGCCCGGCCCAACAGGACGGCCAACCAGTGGACTCAACCGCCATCGTCCACATCGTATTCGAATTGGCATATTGATAGGGGGAACGGCTATGGAGACGTGGAAAAGTTTCTGTCTTACCGTATTGCTGGCTGCCGGCCTGACCGGCGTGGCATCGGCACAGGCGCCGCAGACAGCCGATCAAACCCAGCCGCAGGCCGGGGCCACGGCCGGGCCCGCGACTACCGTCGATCAGGCGATCGATCGCGTAATCGCGCGGGAGCATGAAGAGATCGCAACCATCCGGCGTTTCAATCCCGTAATTGAAACCTATATTCAGGACATGAAACCTGACAAGGACATGGGCGCGGTTCCGGTGAAAGACCACTATTTCCTGGGACAGGCCGACCTTTCGAAGGGCGTCGTGGATAACTCGATGCTGAATGGCAAGAAGGGCAAACTCCAGGCCTTTAATCCGATTGCTCATCTCGGCGACATGTTCAGTTCTTCCTACATTCCCGACGGGTTTCTGCAGATGATTTACATCGATACGAACGGATTCGACCGCCAGCACTACCAGTTCGATTACGTTCACCGCGAGTTTCTGGGCGAAGTTCGTTGCGTAGTCTTCGACGTCACGCCGCTGCCCAAGTCCGGAAAGGGGCGTTTCAAGGGGCGTATCTGGGCGGAAGATCAGGGCTACGCAATCGTGCGATTTAACGGCGTATACACGCCGGTGGCGGGAATTAACGGATTTAATCTTCACTTCGATAGCTGGCGATTGAACGTGCAACCGGGGCTCTGGCTGCCCGCTTACATCTTCAGCCAGGAGTCGGACCTTAAAGATTTTATGGGCAATCACGTTCGCTTCAAGTCGCAGACCCGCCTGTGGGGCTACAACTTGAAAAACGTGGGCCGCCAGGAAGAATTCAGTGAGCTGACTATTGAATCGCCAAATGCGATTCAGGACCAGGCCGCCTCCACGGATCGTTCCCCCATTGAAGCGCAGCGCGAATGGCAGCATCAGGCTGAAATCAATGTGGTGGACCGGCTGCAACGAACCGGTTTGGTAGCGCCTCCAGGTGAAGTGGATAAAGTTCTCGAAACCGTGGTCAATAATATCGAAGTGACGAACAACCTGGACATTCAGCCTGACGTTCGTTGCCGCGTAATGCTCACCGGCACGCTGGAGATGTTTTCGATCGGCCACACCATCGTTCTGAGCCGCGGATTGATCGACGTTTTGCCTGATGAGGCCAGCCTGGCCACCATGCTGGCGCAGGAATTGGCCGACATCATCTTGACCAAACCATCCACCGACCAGTGGGGCTTCAACGACACAACTACCGTGACGGCTACCGAAGCGTTGGGACATTTCAGTTTCAAGGACAGTCCGGCGCAAATTCAACAGGACAGCCAGAAGGCTGTGGAGCTTCTAAAGAATTCGCCGTACAAAGATAAACTGGCAAGCGCTGGACTCTTTCTCAAGCAGCTCGATGCCGATTCCAAGACGCTTCCGGTTCTGATCAATCCGCACCTGGGGAACCGCATCTATCTCGCGGATCAATTGATCAGTTCGGCGCCGAACCTGGAACCCGCGAAACTCGACCAGATCGCTGCTCTGCCGATCGGCGCGCGCCTGAAGCTCGATCCGTGGAGCGATCACGTGGAGTTACTCAAAGCAAAAGCGTTGCCACTGCTTTCGGCCCGCGAAAAAATGCCTTTTGAAATCACGCCATTCATGCCTTACCTGACGCGCTATCAAAGACCGGGCAGCGGGATATCCGCGGAACCTACGAAGGCCGATTTAGCTAAAAAAGACATGCAACAACCACAACAACAGCCGCAACAACAATAATTTTATTGCTTTTGATCAAAACGGCGGCTGGTACACCCAGTCGCCGTTTTTTTTTGCGTCCGCCCCGAGACTCCGCCTGTTACCTTTAGCGGGATAAAAGTGTTCGAGGAGATGGCGCGCGGAAAAGCACCGAATTCAAAGCAGCTCATTATTGAGAGGCAGTTGCAGCCGCGCTTCGCAGCCCCGGCGCGCTTCGCGATTTTCAAGTGTGAGCGATCCGCCGTGCGCTTCCGCGATCTGCCGGCTTAGCACCAGACCAATTCCCGAACCGCCTTGCTTGGTGGTAAAAAACGGGACGAAAAGATTTGCGGGGTTTGGAATGCCTGGGCCATCGTCCTGAACCCAAACTTTTACCGATCCATTCTCACGTTCCCAGCCGACCTTTACGCCGCCACCGGTTTCCAGAGCTGCATCCACGGCATTGTGCAGAAGATTGATAAGTAATTGCTCCAATTGGTCCGGGTCCGCCTGAATGCTGGTCTGCGGGCCGGCCTCGATCTGCACGGAAAGCCGCGGTTCCAGCCCCACTACCCGCCGGATCCACACGCCTACATCCACGGGCTGTAAGACCGGGGGCGGCAACTTGGCGAGTCGCGCATAAGCACTCATGAACCGCGCAAGACCGTCGGTGCGCGCGGCAATTATATTCAGGCCGCTGCGCATGTCTTCCTGCCAGTCCGGCGCGCGCTCCTTGCGATGAAGCATGCTTCCCAAATTTTCAGCCACTGATTTGATGGGAGCCAGTGAATTATTCAGTTCGTGTCCTAACACACGAATCAATCGCTGCCATGCTTGACGTTCTTCTTCGCGCAAAGCGCGGCTCAAATCCGTGATCACGAGCAATTGATGAGCCAGCCCCGCTTCGCGAAAATTGCCGCGATGAATCTCCCAGCGCCCCGATTTTCCGGGAAACGCGATCTGCGATATTTTCGGTGTTTCTCCCTCCAGACATTCCAAAAGACCGAGTTCTGCTGCAGTCAGTCCAAGAAGGCGTGCCTGCGCTTGATTCAAGATTCGCTCGCCGGCGCGATTTACGAGACGGAGGCGGCCGGCTCCATCGAATGCAAAAACCGCGACATCAATTTCTTCCATTACCTTGCGAAGGAGCGTAGTAGCTTCCAAAGCGCCCAGTCTCTGCTGCCGCAGAGTCTCCCCCAAGGCATTTACCTCGCGCAAAACCTCGCCCAATGCATCTTCGCGGTTGGCGCCGCGCGCTCGTATGGAGAAATCACCTTCGCGAAGAGCGGCCAGGAGATTCGAAAGCGTGCGCAGCGGAAAGACCACGCGACTTTGGGCCGAGAATGCGAAGCTCAGCCACGCAATTACCATGATTACGGTGAGTGTCCACTGGAGCTTTGAAGAGTAGGGTCCGATCCAAAGCAGGATTAACGCAGCGATTGTGCTTCCGAGTCCGGCGGCCAAGGCCAGAAGCAAAATTCGGCGTTCATAGAGCAGCGGTTTCACAGGCTGTATTTTTGCAGGCGCCGGTAAAGCGCGCTGCGGCTTAGTCCGAGCGCTTTGCTCGCGTGGCTTACATTGCCGCCAAACCGCGCCAGAGCTTTTTGGATCAAAACGCGCTCGACATCCTCGATGCTCATTTCATCCAGCCGCAAAGATGCCTCGCGCGCGGGGCGAAGCCCCAAATCTCCCGCGCGAACCTGCGGACCTTCCGCTAGCAGGACAGCGCGCTCGATGGAGTGATCCAGTTCGCGAATATTTCCCGGCCACGGGTGGTCGAGCAGAACCTGCAGCGCCACGGGCTCGAAGCCTTCGAGTTGTTTGCGATAGCGTTGCGCCGACTGCCGCAGGAAATGGTGCGCAAGAATTGAAATGTCCTCTTTGCGCTCGTGCAACGGAGGCAGATGAATTTCAATCGTGTTCAGGCGAAAGAGCAAATCTTCGCGGAATCGGCCGCCGGAAACCTCGGTCTGCACGTCGGCATTCGTAGCTGAAATAATCCGCACGTCCACGCGCCGTGTGGTCGAAGATCCTACACGTTCGAGCTCGCCAGTTTCAAGAGCGCGCAAAAGCTTGGCCTGCAAGTTCATCGGCACGTTCGCAATTTCATCCAGGAAAAGCGTGCCCCCATCGGCCAGCTCGAACCGTCCCACGCGATCCGATTTCGCGTCCGTAAACGCGCCTTTCACATGGCCGAACAGCTCGCTCTCGAAAACCCCTTCCGGCAATCCCCCGGCGTTCACGGTTACGAGCGGCCGGCCCGACCGCGGAGAAAGAGCGTACAGAGTGCGCGCAACCACTTCCTTGCCGGTCCCGTGGTCGCCGGTGATCAGCACGTTTGCGTCTGACGGGCCGACGCGCGCGATTAAATCCATCACCGGACGCATGGCAGCTGATTCAGCGATCATCACAGGGCGCCCATCGGCACGCAACAACCGGTTCTCGGCTTCCAGCCGTTGGCTCTTGCGCAGCGCCTGCGAAAGCTCGATCTGGGTCTTCAGGATTGCAAGCAGCCGCGCGTTTTCCCACGGTTTCTGTATGAAGTCCTTCGCGCCGCGGCGCATGGCTTCCACCGCAAGTTCCAGGCTTCCCCACGCTGTCATTACGATGATGGGCAGCGTGCTGTCTTTTGCGCGAATATTCGATAGCAGATCGAGTCCTTCCTGGCCGGAGGTGGTATCGCGCGCGTAGTTCAGATCCATCAAGAGCGCGTTAAACTCGCGCGCTTCGAGCGCTGCTAACACCGCCGCGGGCGATGCCACCGTTTCCGTCTCGAATCCCTGGCCTTTCAATAATAAGCGCAGCGCTTCGCGAATGTCGGGCTGATCGTCGGCAACAAGTATTCGTGTGCGCGCTGTATGTGGGGGCATCATTTTGCGAACGCTATCTCCCTGAATTTTGACGTTCTCTTCGTTCCGTCCGGATCCAGCTGATAGTTCACTTTCGCTTTCTCGTAATTTCCCTCATTCGAATCACACCCCGCCGGCTTTTGATGCGCCATCCACGATCCAGCCGTCGGCCAATTGAATGATGCGGTTGCCGTACGCCGCCCAGGCATCGTTATGCGTCACCTGGATGATCGTGGTGCCGTCTTGATTTAGCTTCTTCAGCAAATCCATGATCATTTTTCCCTGGCTCGAATGCAGGCTGCCGGTGGGCTCGTCCGCCAGGATCAATTTCGGCTTGCCGATTACGGCGCGCGCTACAGCCACAAGCTGTTGCTGGCCACCAGACAATTGGTTCGGAAAGAGAGCTTTCTTGCCCACGATCTGGAACCGGTCGAGGATGTCCGCCACCATTCCTTCGCGCTCCGTTTTCTTGATATCGCGATAGGAGAGCGGCAAGTCGAGATTCTCGGCCACGGTAAGGTTATCGAGCAGGTGATATTGCTGAAATACAAACCCGATATATTTCTTGTGCAGCTCCACGCGGCGTCGGTTATCGAGCTTATGCACGGCATTTTCGAGCAGGTGATACTCGCCCTTCCATGCGCCGTCTAGCATCCCGATAATTCCCATCAGCGTGGACTTTCCCGCGCCCGAAGGGCCCATGATGGTAATGAAATCGCCGTCGGCGATGTCCAAATTGATCCGGCGCAGCACCCAGGTTTTTCCGGCGCCCGATTCGTAAACCTTTTCGACGTCTCTGAGTTTGATCACTATTGCTCACTCCTTGTGAGGTTATTCATAGCGCAACGCCACCATGGGATCCACGCGCATGGCCCGCCGCGCGGGGATGTAGCACGCAAGTAGCGCCACCACACATAGCAGGATCGCGACGCCTACAAACGTGAGGGCATCGGTCGCACCTACACCGAAAAGAATGTTGCGCAGAAAACGTGTCAGCGCGAATGACAGCGCGAGCCCAATCGCAAGTCCGGCGAGGATCATTCGCAGGCCTTGACCCAGCACAAGCCGGAAAACATCGCTTTGCTGCGCTCCCAGCGCCATGCGTATCCCAATTTCATGCGACCGCTGGCGCGTGGTATAGGCAATCACTCCGTAGATACCTACCGCCGCCAGAATCAGCGCGAGCAAACCAAAAGCTCCCACGAAAGTGCCGGCGATCCGCTGCCCCGTGCTCGCCACCTGCACGCGCAACTTTAAAGTGGACTCATCGTAGACCGGCAGATCCGCGTCCAGGGTATGAATCGTCTTTTCCACCGCCGCCGTATAGGCCAGCGGGTCGCCCAAAACCCGCGCGTGGATGATTGTCGTTGAGTAGTAATCCTGAAAAATCGGAAGATACAGAAACGGTTGCGGGATTTCGCTCAAGGAATAGTAGTTGGAATTGTGTGCGATACCGACCACCGTGAACCACACGCCATATGCGTATATCCGCTTGCCCAACGGCTCCTGGTGCGGCCAGTACCGATCCGCGAACTTCTGATTGACGATCGCGACCGGCTGCGATGTGCCCGTATCGTTCCCCGTAAACTCGCGTCCGGCAATCAACGGAATCTGCATCGTCCGAAGATAATTTGGCCCCACCGTGGCTTCGGCGATTTCCATGGATTCGTGCGGCTGCGGCACATATCCCTCGGGAGAAGCCGGCAACGAGTTGGATACGTACCCTAGCGGCACCCAACTGGCCAGGGCCACCGATTGCACGCCCGGCAATGTTTCGAGCTTGGCCAAGAGCTGGCGATGAAATTCCAAGCCGCGAGCCTCGGTGTATCCTGCGGGAAACAAGCTGTAGGACGCGAGCAGCACGTGGTCCGGGTTGAAGCCCGCGTTGAATCGCTGCGCTTGCCGGAAACTCCGAATGAAAAGTCCGGCGCTCACCAGCAGGAAAAGTGAAAGAGAAATCTGCGTCACGACCAGGGCGCTGGATAAGCGCGCCCTATGAAGTCCGCCCGAAGCGCTTCCCGCGTCTTCTTTCAGCACCGTTATCGGCGACATGTCCGACGCGCGCAAAGCCGGCAGGATGCCGAAAATCACACCGCTAAGAATCGAGATCGCAAACGTAACGAAAAAAACAGCGCGGTCCACCTGAAAGTCGAGCGCTATCGGAATATTGGTAGGCGGAATGAATTGTCCCAGCATTCCAGTGGTCCAGGCGGTGATAAACATCGCCAGGATGCCCCCAGCCGAAGACAGAACTACACTTTCGATGAGCAACTGCCGGACCAGCCGCCATCGGCTGGCGCCAATCGAAAGGCGTATGGCAATCTCGCGCCGTCGCGAAACCGACCGCACCAGCATTAGATTCGCCACATTTGCGCAGGCGAGCAGCAGCACGACGCCGGCGATAGCCATCAGTACCGGAAGGAGAACATACATATAAGTATTCGCGCTGAACGGAGCACGCCAAAGCGGGTACAACGTCACCGCATTGTTGCCCAAATGGGAATCGGGGAATTGCTCCACGATCTGATTCATCAGCAGATCCATTTCCGCTTGTGCCTGCCCGCGCGTCACACCAGGCGCCAGCTGGCCCAGCAGCATCAGCCAAGTCTCGCTGCGTAGTGCAAGGCGGTCAGTGCCGGAAACAATCTGCTGCTGCATCATCAACGGAACCCAAAGTTCCGTTCGCATGCCAGTCTGTGTTCCTTGAAAAACAGCCGGCGCGACGCCGATGATCGTGAATGGATGCTGATCAATCCGCAACGTGCGGCCGATGACGGAAGGATCCCCGCCGAAGCGAATTTGCCAGAGCCGATAACTGATCACCACTACCGGCGCGCCTCCTGGCTTCTGGTCCTCTACCGGAAGAAAGCCACGCCCTAAAATCGGATGGATGCCCAGCACATCAAAGTAATTCGCCGAAGCCAGCGTGCCCCAAACGCGCTCTGGTTTCCCGGTACCGGTGAGATTCATAGGGTTGATGTCGTAAGCGATCAATCCGGTAAAGCTGCGAGTTCGGTTGCGCAAATCCATGTAGTCGAGATAGGAGAAAGGAATAGGACTTCTGGCGGTCCCGCCCTCCGTCATGACAACGAAATCAGATGTGTGCCGCACTCCCGGTATGGGATTGAGCAGGGTAGAATTGATCCAGCTGAAAATTGTGCTGTTCGCGCCAATTCCAAGTGCGAGCGTGAGGACCGCAATCGCCGCGAAGCTAGGCGATTTCCTCAATACCCGGAAGCTGTATCGCAGGTCCTGGAGCAAAGTTTCCATCTGCGCTCTTCTCCCAGCAGTGTTATTCCACGGCAATTGCAATTAAAGTTGCATCATCCTGCCAATTGCCACCGCAGAATGACCCCACCGTATCTAGAATCTTCTTCTGCAATTGTTCCGCAGTTGCTTCACGGTTTTCTTCGAGCAGCCGAATCAGGCGTGCGTCGCCGAATTCCTCGCCATCGGGGCTGCTAGCTTCCGTCACTCCATCAGTGAACAGCAGTACCAGGTCCCCCGGCGAGAGCGTGTAGGTGCCCTTGGCGTAACTCTGAGACTGAAAAATACCCAGCACGCCGCCGCCTTCGTCCAAACGGTCGTGTGTACCGTCACGATGCGCGATGATGGGAGCATTGTGCCCGGCATTCGCGTAGCACAACTGCCTGGACCCGCCGTCGAGATGCGCGTAGAAAAAAGTGATGAAGCGGTCGCTGGCGATACTCCGGCAAATCAGCGAGTTCAATCGCTCGCACAGAACTTCCGGAGATAAAGAAGGTGAAGCAAGCCCGCGAACCGCCGCCTGCAAGTTCGACATCAGCAGCGCCGCCGGCATTCCCTTTCCGGCCACGTCCGCGATGCACAACCCGAGCGTATCTCCTTCAAACGAAAAAACATCGTAGTAATCCCCGCCTACAATGCGCGCCGGCTGCCAGGCTCCCGCGATTTCGTAACCCGCAATCTGCGGAATTTCCTTGGGTAGGAATCCGAGTTGGATCGCGCGCGCTTCTTCAATTTCACGCCCCTGCCGGTCGAGTCGGGAGGCAATTTCGCTCTGCGTTCGATCGCGCTCCATTGCGCTGCGGCGCGCTGTGCGCCGCTCGCGCCCAATGTCGACTTGTTTTTGCAGAATCTCCAGAAGACGCGCGTTCACCCACGGCTTTTCGACGAAGTCACCGACGCCTCGCTGCATGGCTTCCACAGCCAGGCCCACCGTGGCCCATCCGGTCATTACCACAATCGGAGGGGCGGTTTCAGAAGCTTTCAATTTTGAAAGGACGTCCAAACCTTCCCGCCCGGACGTCGTATCGCGCGCGTAATTCAAGTCCATCAAGACCAGATCGAACTCTCGCCGTGCAATGGCGTCGATCAGTGCTGCGGGCGAGGTCACCGCTTCGGTCACGTACCCATGTCCTTTTAGGAGTAGGCGCAGAGCTTCGAGGACATCTGGCTGGTCATCCGCGATAAGGATGCTCGCCTGGGTGGGACCTGTTTCGTTCATGAGTTCAACCGCCATCGGTGGCATTTGTAGTGCCCCTCTCCGGACTGCGAGCGATAAGTGGGGACTCCCAAATATGGGCAGTTGGGATTCCAGAGGGGCTTCATTCTAAGTCCATAGCTGATAGTACTTTAGATGCGCGTTGCGGCCTATAGATTAGCGCGCGTGACCAGTTGCGGGATTGTTTGTCGCGATTCCGGACAGCAAGCGGAGGGCCTTATTCGTAGCGCAACGCCACCATGGGATCCACGCGCATAGCCCTCCGCGCCGGAATGTAGCAGGCCGCAAGGGCCACAGTTGTGAGAATTGCCGAAACGGCGACATACGTCGCCGGGTCCATCGCGCTTACAGTCAGGAATTTTCCAACCACCTGCGCCGCGGCTAGGGCCAATGCAATTCCCACACCCAAACCCATTGCCACGATGAGTAGTCCCTCGCCGAAAACCATCTTCAGGATGTCCGTGGGCTGCGCTCCCAGCGCCATCCGAACCCCGATTTCGTGCGTCTTCTGGCTGGCGGCATAGGAGACCACGCCATAAACCCCGACGATTGCGAGAATCAATCCTAAGGCGCCAAGAACAGCCGCCAGCCCTGCGCCTATCCGATAAATCAGCAGCCCGTTGAGGGTGTACAGGGCTTGCCTCATCGTTTCTACGTCGAAGACCGGAAGCTGTGGCGCGAGCGATTGGATGGTGCGCTCGATTTCCGGGATCATTGTTTCGGGCGCCGCTGTCGTACGCACCTGAAGAAATTGCAAGGAGTTGCCCGACTGATGTTGCACAAACGGAGCATAAAAAACCGGCGGGATCACACCGGTGACACCCTGGTACCGCACGTCCTTCACCACGCCGACGACGACCATCGAATGTTTTGCGTCGGTACTCATCTGAAATTGCCGTCCGATGGGATCTGCGTCGGGCCAGAACTTCTTTGCCATAGATTCGCTGAGGATCGCGACGTACTGTGAGTTCTCACTGTCAGCGTCGGTGAAAGCTCTGCCGCGCAGGATGGGGATTTGCATGGTGCGGAAGTAGTCTATGGAAATGGTGTTGTACATGGCAGACGGAAGCGGCTGGCCGGCGGGCGGCTGATAGCCTTCGATCGTCAGCGTGTCGTTGTTGTTGTAATAGCCCATGGGCGTCGCGGTTGCAGTGCTCGCTGACACCACTCCGGGAAGGGAACTAACGCGGGTTAGAACGTTCTTGTAAAAATCGCGCGTCTGCTGCTGGTTGAATCCGATTTCCACCGGATCCATGGTGAGATTCAGAACATGGTCGGGATCGAAGCCAAGGTTCGTGTTCTGGGCTTTTCCGAGGCTCCGAGTAAAAAGCCCTGCAATGATTAGAAGCACGAGCGAGCCTGCCACCTGCGCCACCACCAGCCCGGTGCGCAAGCGGTTTTTGCCGCCCACAACCCCACGCCCGCCTTCGTGCAGGATGGCGGCCAGATTTCCCCGCGAGGCGCGAATTGCGGGCACCAGGCCGACGATGATTCCGGTCAACAGCGCGGCCGCCGTGGCATAGCCAAATACGCGCCAGTCAAAGCCGAAATCGAGATGCACGGGAAGATCGGTCTGAAAATTGAGGGAAGCCAGTGCGGAACTGCCCCAGTAGCCGAGAAAAATTCCCGCGATTCCACCTAGCAGTGCCAGCAGAATACTTTCGGTCAGCAATTGCCGGACGAGGCGAAATCGCGCGGCACCCAAGGCGGCGCGAATGGCCATCTCGCGTTCGCGCACGGTAGCACGCACGAGCAGAATGTTGGCCACGTTTACACAGGCGAGCAGCAACACAAGCGCCGTCAAGCTCAAGAAAAGCCCCGAGATCACAAGTAAAGTATTGTCCGGATCGGGTTGCGGCCGCGCGCGCAGTTCCGGGTAGACCTGAAGGCTCAAATCCTTGTCAGCCTCCGGATATTGCTGCGACAAACGCCGGCCTATCACCGACAGAGAAGCCTGCGCCTCCTGGAGTCCGGTGCCCGGACGCAAGCGGCCGAGCACGGGCAGATTGCGAAGTTGACGATTGGTCATGAAATCGTCCGGCTGGCCTCCAATTTCCAGCATGCCGAGCGGCAAATACCCCTGAATGCTCAGGAAGGGAAAGATTCCGACGAATCCTCGCGGCGCTACACCGACGATCGTGATGGGATGGCCATCCACCGAAACTTTGCGGCCTACGATGGCAGGATCTCCTCCGAACCGCGTCTTCCAGTAGGAGTAGCTGAGGACCATTACAGGATCGGCTCCCAGGGTCTCGCCTTCCGAGGGCAGGATAAATCGACCGAGTTCCGGCTTGATTCCCAGCGCAGGGAAAAAATTTCCGGAGACGTAGCTGGTCACGATGCGATCGGCTTTACCATCCACGCTCAGACCGTCCAAGCCAAGCTGGTAGGCGAACACATCGGAGAATACTTCGCTGGATTGGCTGCGAATGTCGCGAAAGTCGGCCACGGAAAACTGTGTCTGTATGTTTCCTTTCTGCTGTTGGAACGCGAGGACGGTGATCTGGGCGGGATCCTGCACCGGCAGAGGCCGCAGCAAAATTCCATCCACCATGCTGAAGATGGCAGTATTCGCGCCGATACCGAGCGCCAGGGTGATGATGGCAATGATCATGAATCCCGGATTCCTCATCAGCATTCGGACGCCGTAGCGAATATCCTGCATCAATGTTTCCATGTTCCGCTCCTCGTTATTCGTGTCTCAGAGCCCTGCAAAACTTTTTCTATGCGATGTCTCTTCGTCCTGTGATACGCGATTCCGCCCGCGTATGTTCCTCGATCGATCCTAGAATCAGTGTCGGGTTTCGATCATTCGTATCGAAGCGCGACCATGGGATCCACGCTCGCAGCTTTTCGCGCAGGCAGCCATCCGGCAAGTAACGCAACCGCTGAGAGCAGCACCGCTGACGTCAAAAACACCAGCGGATTGCTGGCTTTCACGCCGAACAACTGCGATTCAATCAGTTTTCCGATCGCAAATGCTGCCACCAGCCCGATTCCAAGGCCGGCAATCGAAATGCGCACGATTTCGCGCAACACCAGCCACGCCACGTTCTTTTGCGAAGCGCCCAGCGCCATGCGAATTCCGATCTCGCGCGTTCGCTGCGCCACCATATACGCCATCACACCGTACAGCCCAATCGCCGCGAGCAGTGCCGCCAGCAGTCCCAGACACAATGAGAAAAACGTCAGGAGCCGTTCAGCAAACGCAATTTCGTCCACTTGCCGGTCCAGCGTCTTCATTTCGAATACTGGCAGGTTTGCATCGGCGCTTTGCACTGTTTTCCGCAGTGTCGAGCCCAACGCCGTCGGCTCCAGGTTGGTGCGCACGTAGAACGTCGCGTTTCCGAAATTCTTGTCCTGACTGTAAGGAATATAGACAAGCGGCCGAATTTCTTGCCGTAGGTCCGTATTCTTGCTGTCTTTCACCACGCCGACGATTTCAATGTCGGGGTGCACGTCATTGCCGGAGCCGAACGCGAAGTGGCGCCCAATCGGGTTCTGGCCGCGAAAGTACGTCTGCGCCATTTTTTCGCTGACAATTGCGACTTTAGGCGCAGTGGAGGTGTCGCGATTGTCGAACTCGCGCCCGGACAACAGCGGAATTCCCAGAGTCGCAAAGAAATTTGGTCCAATCCAGTTTTGTTGAACGTCCGTATTGGTGTCTTCCGACACGGTGTAGCCCTCCGCCGTGATGTTGGCGTACGAGTCGCTCTCCGAGAGTAGCGTCATTTCCGCCACGCTCACCGATCGCACACCCGGCAAGCCTGCGATGTTTTCTCTCAAGCGGTCGGCCAGCGCGACTGTTTGTTCCGGAGTATAACGATTCAGTTCCGGTGCCACCGCAAATTGGATTACGTGATCTGTCTTCACGCCAAGGTCCTGCCGCTTCAAGTTCATCAGGCTTTGCGCAAAAAATCCCGCAGCCGCCAGCAACACCACCGTCAGCGCCACTTGCGACACCAGCAGCGCCTTCCGCAATCGCACATTCGATTTCCCGCCGAAGACATTCGCTCCCTGCTCTCTCAGCGTGCTTTGCAAGTCCGCGTGAGTTGAGCGCAGCGCCGGTATCAACCCGAATAGCAGTCCGGTCAGAATGGAAATCCCCAGTGCGAACACAAGCACTCGATAGTCGAACTTCTCTTGCAACCCCGAAGCGCCAAGGCTCTCCGGTATGGAACCAACCAGCGCTCCCAGTGTCCACGATCCCACCAGCAACCCTGCGGCTCCTCCTGCCAGCGAAATCAGCAAACTCTCTGTCAGAAGCTGCCGTATCAACCGCCACCGCCCAGCTCCCATCGCCATGCGTACCGCGATCTCTCTCTGCCTTGCTTCACCGCGCGCCACCAGAAGGCTGGCCAGGTTCGCGCAGGCAATCAGCAGCACCAATCCCACCATCGACATCAGAATCCATATCGGTTTGCCCGCATCGTGCTGCAGGATTGGGCGCCCGTGCGATCCCGTATCCAGCAGGATTTTCTTGTCCAAGAATTGCTTGTTTCTTTCCCGCGATAGTTTCAACTCCGAGGCTTCCGACTGCAGGATGGCGCTATATTCCCGCGCGATTCCAGCTTCCGCTTTCGCGAGGCTCATGCCGGGTTTCAATCTTCCCAACATTGCCAGCCAATGATCTTTTCGGTCTGCAAGTCCGTCCCAGTTCGGCGTCATCTGCGCCTTCATTGTCACCGGAATGAAAATGTCCGGCGTCTGTCCCACCTGCACTCCAAAAAATCCGGGAGCCACCACACCCACAACGGTCATGGAAACGCCGTTCACAACCAGTTGTTTGTTTAATATCCCGGGATCACGGCCGAAATGCCGCTCCCAATAGCCATAACTCAACACCGTCTCCGGGTTCGCGCCGGCGGCCGTTTCATCCCGTGAAGTGAGAACGCGTCCGAGCGCCGGCCGCACGCCAAGAACCTCAAAATAATTTCCGCTGACGAGTTCGCCATTGGCCAGTTCGGTTTGGCCCTGGCCGGAGACGCTTGCCTGAATTGCAAATCGCGCTAGCAGGCCGGAGAAAACTGGGTTGTGATCGCGCAAGTCCTTGTACATGGGATATGAAAATGCTACCCCCACATCGCCGTCGCTCCAGTTTCTCCCCGGATTGGGTCCAGGCGAGCGCAGCACGACGAGTTCTTCCGGCTTCTGCACCGGCAATAGCCGCAGAAGAACCTGATCCGTGACGGAAAATATCGCCGCATTTGCGCCGATGCCCAACGCCAGTGTCAGAATCGCGACCAGCGTGAACCCCGGGCTCTTCGCCAGCATCCGGAATGCGTATCGAGCGTCTTGCAGCAAAACTCCCATCGATCTCTCCTCGTCTCAGCCTTACTCGTACCTCAGCGCCACCATCGGATCCACGCGCATCGCTCGCCGCGCCGGGAGGTAACAAGCCAGCAATACCACAACGAAAAGCATCACCACCACCGCAGCGAATGAAACCGGGTCCGTTGAACTCACGCCGAAAAGAAGACTCGAAAGGAACCGAGTTAATCCGAATGCCGCAACCAAACCAAGCCCTACCCCAAATGCCGCGAGCCGCATTCCTTGGCGCACCACCAATCGCAGCATGTCGCCCGGGTGTGCTCCCAGCGCCATCCGTATGCCAATCTCATGCGTGCGCTGCGCCACCGTATAGGAAATCACGCCGTAGAGGCCCACCGCGGTCAGGATCATCGCCAGCGCCGCAAATACAGCCAGTAGAAACGTATTGAAGCGCGGGATCGCGATGGTCCCATTCAAATATTGTTCGAGCGTCTTCGGAGCATACGTGGGCAAATCTTTGTCGAGTGACTGCACCACCGACGCAATCGGTTTCGCCAGTCCCAGTGGATCTTTCGCCGACCGCGCCACAATCGTTACCGACCCGAACTGAAGTTGCCCGAAGGGAATGTAGGATTCCGGACTAAACTCCGTGGTTAGATCTTCAAACTTTACGTTTCCCACCACGCCCACAATTTCGCGCATCGGCGCCGTCCCGGGCCCGCCATTGGAGATCCCCGGCTGAATGTGCTTGCCGACCGGGTTTTCGCCCGGAAAGAATTGCTGCGCGAAAGCCTGATTCACAATCAGTACAGGTGTCGCCTTGGCCTCGTCGCGCTCGGTGAAATCTCTTCCTTGCAACAAAGGAATTCGCATGGTGCCAAAGTAATTGGGTGTAACCCCGCGAATGGAAGTAAGCGGCTCGTCGCTCTTCGCTACCGGCCGCCCTTCTATCTGGAAACTCGTGCGAATCTCATCTCCACTCATAGGCAAAGGGAAAACTGCGGCGGCCGACTGCACGCCAGGCAGGGCATTCAAAAGCGGAGTGAGTTCGCGGAAAAATTCCGCCTTCTTCGGATCTGAATACTTTGCGTCCGGAAGATCGAGGCTGGCGGTCATAACGTTGTGTGCATCGAATCCCGGATTCACGTTTTGCAGCCGGATGAGGCTGCGAATCAAAAGCCCTGCGCTAACCAGCAGAATTAGCGCCAGCGCCATTTCCACAATTACAAGCGAACTGCGCAAGCCGTGCCGGCTGCGTCCCGCGGTCGTGCTCAACGAGCCTTCCTTCAGCGCCTCCACGATATTGGAGTGCGTTGACTGTAGCGCCGGCGCCAGGCCGAAAAGAATTCCCGTCAGCAGCGACAGACTGGCCGTGAACGCCAGCGCCCAACCATCTATATGAATCTCTCCGACTCGTGGAAGGTTCTCGGGACTCAAGCGGACCAGAACATCGCTTCCCCAAACCGCAAGCGCCGTTCCCAGCACGCCTGCAAAGATCGCCAGCAATAAACTTTCGGTCAGAAGCTGCCGCACCACGCGAACCCGCCCGGCGCCCATCGCTGTGCGAATCGCAATCTCACGCCCGCGTGTTGTGGCTCGCGCCAGCAAAAGATTCGCCACATTCACGCAGGCGATCAGCAATACCAGTCCCACTGCAATCATCATCACCAGCAAAGCCGGGCGGATCGCCCCTGTCAGGCGTTCCTCCTCCGAACTCAAATGCACGCTCATATATTTGTTGGTGTCGGGGTACTGCTTGCTCAGCGAACTCGCGATCACGTCCATGGCTGCTTGCGCTTGCGCCAGAGTGACTCCCGGTTTTAGCCGCGCTATGCAGGTCAGAAAATGGGCCCCACGATGCTGCACCATCGGCGGTGAGTTGTCGGAAGTCTCATTCAGCGGCGAAAGCGTTGACCAAATTGCTTCCGGTTCTCTCTGCAGCGGGTACTGGAAATTCGCCGGCATCACGCCGACTACCGTATATCCCTCGTTCTCGAGCGTAATCGTGCGGCCGATAATTCCAGGATCGCCTTTGAATTGTTGCTTCCAAAGCTGGTCGCTGATGATGACCACGTGATGATTCGGCCCGTCATCTCCCGACTGAAAGTTTCGTCCAAGCTCCGGCGAAACTCCCAGTAAATCGAACGTTTCCGCGGAGACGCTCGCGCCTTCCAAATGCGCCGGATGTTCTTGGCCGGTTAGCGTGAAAGTCGCGCCTGTATAAGCCGCCATTTTCTCGAAGACCTGATTCTGAGACCGCCAATCCACGAAATCGGGATACGACGTCGAACCATTCGAGGTGTGCATGCGCGAATTGCCGGTCGCAACGCTGACAATCCTTCCCGAATCGCGGAAAGGCAGCGGCCGCAGCAATTCCGCATTCACCACCGAGAAGATCGCCGTGTTCGCTCCGATCCCCAACGCCAGCGTGAGCACCGCAATAATCGTGAATCCCGGATTCTTCATCAGCACCCGGATTCCGTATCGCATGTCCTGCAGTAGTGTTCCCATTTTCTCTCCTCGTTACTCGTAACGCAGCGCTATGATCGGGTCCACGCGCATCGCCCGCCGCGCCGGCAGGAATCCCGCTAACGCGGCAACCGCGGCAAGCGTCATCGCCGGGACTATCATTGCGAGAGGGTCCACCATCCCCAGCCCGAACAACATGCTCTTAATCAAATGAGTTCCGACGAACGCTAAAGGCAAACCCACCACGACTCCGATAAGAACCAGAAGCAATGTTTCGCGCAGGATCAGCCAGAGAACGCTGCCAGGCCGCGCGCCCAGCGCCATGCGAATTCCGATGTCTCGGGTGCGGCGCGCCACGGTATACGCCATGATGCCGTACAGTCCGATGCTGGCAAGCAGCATAGCGAGCAAGCCGAACACTCCCGCAAGCTTCGCGATAAACCGGTCGGTATGGAGCGAATCGTCCACCAGTACTTGCATCGTATTAATTCTAATTGGTGGGATAGACGAGTTCGTCTCCTTCACTACGTTCCGCAGCGCCGCGCTCACGTCCGCAGGATTCGCCGACGTGCGGACTTCATAAACGGCGTAGGAGTGCTCCCGCATGGGATTGAAATATGGCGCGTATATCCGCGTGGGAGTTTTCTCGCGCAAGTTGTTGTACTTCGCGTCAGCAACGACACCCACGATTTCCATTTCTGATGGGTTTCCTGGATAGGTGTCGCGCACTTTTTTGCCCAGCGGATTCGTTTTGCCGAAGAAGCGTTCCGCGAATGTCTTGTTTATGACCGCGACGCGCGGCCCGTTGCCGCTGTCCTGGCGAGCGATTTCCCGTCCGATCAGCACCGGAATCCCCACGGTTGAGAAATATCCGGGTCCGACATGATCCATTCGAGAATGGATTTCCTCACCCGGCTTCGCCGTGTAGCCTTCCACGGAGATGGGATCGGCCGACTCTGAATGGCTAAACAACCCATCGCTCGAAAGCGTTGCAGCACGTACACCGGGAATAGCCGAGAATTTTTCCAGAAGTTCCTGCTGAAAGCGGAGATTTGCAGCCTCTTTATAACCGCCCGCAGCGCCATCCACCCGAAACAAAAGCAGGTTTTCAGGCTTGTAACCTAAGTTCACCTCGCTAAGTTTTGAAAGACTGTGAACGAACAGTCCGGCAGCAACAAGCAGGATCAGCGAGATCGCCGCCTGAGCAATTACCAGTACTTTCGTTGCGGGAAGACGGCGACCTGCGTTTTCGCCCGTCGTCCCGCCTGCCGTTGATTTCAGAATTGGCGACAGATCGAGACGCGTCGCACGCAGAGCCGGAATAAGCCCGAAAAGTATCGCGCTTAGCATGGCAATCCCCAGAGTGAATGCCAGCATGCGAGCGTCGGGCCGCAAGTTAACCTGCACTGCGTCACCCCCGGTGGAGGCTCGCGAAACCATTTGTAGAAGAAGCGTGTCCGCCCATTGCGCCAACAGAAGTCCCGCGGCTGCGCCCGCGAGCGCCAGCAAAAGGCTTTCCGACAGAAGTTGGCGAACCAGACGGCCCCGTCCCGCGCCGATGGCGAGCCTCACCGCAAATTCTTTTTGTCGAGCCGTGCCCCTTGCGAGAAGCAGGTTCGCCACGTTGGCGCAGGCAATGAGTAATACAAATCCTACCAAGCCCATCAGAACCTTGAGTGGTTCCCCATAAGCTTCGTGCAGCGTGGAAGAGCCGCGCGCACCTGTTTGCAGGTTGATACGCTGATCCAAAAATTCTTTGCGCTCTTCCGTACTAACCGTTGAACCTAGGTTGGATTCAATCATCTGCTGGAGGACCACATTGATGCTCGCCTTGGCTTGCTCCGGCGTAATGCCCGGTTTGAGTCGCGCGATTACTTGCAGCCATATGTGTTTGTTTACCTCACCCTGCGACGGGCTCAAAAGATCGCTTCCCGGATAGATTGCATCCTGCATCATGGCCGGAACCCACGCGTCGGGAGCGTCTCCCACGGTTTCACCGAAAAACCCCGGCGGCGCGACGCCGATGATCTCGAATGATGTCTGATGAACTTGGATCCTTTTCCCGAGGACGGAAGGACTCAGGCCAAAACGCTGTTTCCACCACGCGTAACTGACAACAGCGAACGGCGAAGCGCCCCGCGCTCGATCCACTTCAGAGGTGAACATCCGCCCAGCCGCAGGAGTTACTCCCAGCGTGGAAAAATAATCTCCACTGACCAGGCGGACGCGAAGGGATTCTTCCTGGCTAGCTATACCAGCGGAGGAATCGCTGAACGATGCTGGCACCTCCGGCAGGCTGCTGTCGGCAGCGAAGATTCCGGAAAACACTTCGTTGTGGTCACGCAGGTATTCAAATTCCGAGTAAGCCAGAAGGGAACGATCTCCTCCCTCGCTGCCTAACGATTGTCCGTGCGAGTCAGGGTCCGTCAGTATTACCAACTGCTCGGAATGAATCACCGGCAACTTGCGCAGCAAGACTGAATCCAGCACGCTGAAGATTGCAGTGTTCGCGCCAATACCGAGCGCCAAAGTAAGCACCGCAATCGCGGTGAATCCTGGATTCTTGATCAGCATCCGGATTCCGTAGCGAATGTCTTGCAGCAGTGTCCCCATTTTTCTCTCCGCGCAAACAACAAGCGATGCGAATTACTCGCTAGCACTCATTCGTACACACCCGTGCCAATGCTTCCGAAATGCTTTTCGGCCGCTTCACTTTCCAAATTTTTATAATGCGAGATTGAACTGGCTTACACGGACACGCTGTGCGTGCCCACTGTTTCCTCGACGATGCGGCCGTCAAAAAGATGAATCGTGCGGTCGGCGACGCTAGCGTAGCGCGGGTCGTGCGTGACCATGCAGATGGTCGCGCCCTCGCGGTGCAGTTGCCGGAGCAAATCCACGACCGCTTCGCTGTTTTTGGAGTCCAAATTTCCGGTCGGCTCGTCCGCCAGCAGTATCGAAGGCGAACCTACCAGCGCTCGCGCTACGGCTACGCGCTGCTGCTGGCCGCCTGAAAGTTGGGAAGGGTAATGTTTCATGCGGTGCGCCATTCCCACGCGCTCGAGCACTTCCTGCACGCGCTTCTTGCGCTCAGCCGAAGCCATGCTGCGATAGGTGAGCGGCAACTCCACGTTCTCGAAAACCGTCAGGTCGCCTATCAAATTGAACGCCTGGAAGATGAAGCCGATCTCCCGATTGCGTATGCGCGTGCGATCGGAAAGAGAAAGGTTCGCCACCGGCTGCGTATTGATCCAGTAGTTTCCATCCGTCGGCGAGTCGAGCAACCCGAGAATCGAGAGCAGCGTCGATTTGCCGCATCCGGAAGGCCCCGCGATGGAAAGAAATTCGCCGTTCTTGATATCCAGATGCACACCGCCGAGCGCGTGCGTTTCGACCTCATCGGTGTAAAAAACTTTCGTCACGCCTTCCAGTCGAATCATTGATTTTGCCGTCGTGTCCATGCTTGCTCCTCCGCCTATGCTATCGCGTTTCTCGCCAAGAGAGGTACGTTCCCAGGGCCTGCAAAAGTTCCGTTAACTACTTCAATTGCACGCGATCGTAATTGTCCCAGGCCGACATGTCGGACAAGATTACTTTGTCCCCGATTTGCAGCCCTTTCACGATTTCCACCGTGTTCACCGACGTGCGCCCCAGCTGCACCTGCACGCGCGTAGCCGCGGCTCCGTCGTCCACCACTTTGAATAAGCCCACCGTGCTATTCGCCTCGCCATGCACCGGCCGGCCGACATACAGCACGTCCGCCAGCCGCTCGATTTCAACCGTGCCTTCGACGCTCAGGTCCGGCCGGGCGCCTTGCGGCAGTTCGCCATCCAGCGCAACATCCACTGTCACCGTTCCGTTTACCACCGCCGGATCGATCCGCATCACGTGGCCGGCGATCACGCCATTGTGCGTATCCACGGAAGCCTTTTGCCCGATGGTGATGTCTTTCGCCTGCGTCTCGGCAATCTTAAGTTGCGCCTTCAAATGCGTCGGCTGCGCCACGCGCGCCAGCACGGTTCCCTGCGTCACTTTTTGCCCCACTTCCACGTCCAGCTCTTGCAACACCCCATCAATACCGGGACGAACTTTTAGCTGATCCAATTGCGATTTTTTCAGCGCGTACATTGCGCGCTTTTCATCCAAGCTCGCCTGCTGTACGGCCACTTGCGAAGCGATGGAATTCGAAAATGTCTCCACTTCTTTTTGAGCCAAGTCATCCTGCTTGGCGAGCTCCTCCGCCACTACTTGCGATTTCTTGTAAATCAAGTCCGACACCAGGCCGTTGTCGGCGAGCTGCTTGTTTGTGTCTCGATCCAGCACCGCCGTGTGATACGCGGAACTCAGCGCTGCAGCTTGCGTGCGTTTGTCCATCAGCTGATTCTGAAGCAGCGCTTTGGTCTGTTCCAGATTTGCTTCGGCGCCTTTCATCTGATACTCCGCATCCAGCGCCGCCTGCTGCAATTCAGGATTGCTCAACTCCAAAATGATCGTGTCAGCTTTCAGCGGAGTCCCAGCAAGCAGATTGCGCTGCACAATTTGTCCGTCGGTCGCTGCTGGAATCAAACGAATGGTTTCCGGCACCAGGGTACCCAGTCCGCGGACATCGCGCAGCATCGGCCCGCGTTTCACCGTGTCCGTCCACACCGTAGCGCTGTCCACACTGGGCGCCGCCGGCTTCAATCGCGAAAGCGCGTAGGTCACCAGCGGAATCAGAACCACCGCGATCGCTATATAAATCGTCCGGCGGATCTTTTTTTGCCTTTTGACTTCTGGGCGCGCGATGTCCAAAGCGACCAACCTCGGCTATATACATCGCAAATTGAATTCCGGTCTCACCGCGATGATAAGTGCCTTATAATGTTTCAATTAGAGGTAATTTGCAAGCTTGGAAAGGGACCGTTTGCCCGCTCGTGGGAATCCCCCATCCCGCTAACGAACACTTCCACAGTAGCGAAATAGCGAAAAACGGGCCGCTTGGCCCATCATCAACGCCGCTTCAGGAGGCAGATTCGGCGCTGGCTTTGATCTCCTGCCAGCGTTTCGGGCGTTTCTTTGCGTCCAGAACTTTCTTCCGCAGGCGGATGGATTTCGGCGTCACTTCCACAAACTCGTCGTCCGAAATAAATTCGATGGCTTTTTCCAGCGTTAACTCGCGCGGCGGGATCAGCCGTATGGCTTCGTCCGCGCTCGACGACCGCATATTCGTCTGCTTCTTTTCTTTCGTGATGTTGACGTTCATGTCGTCTTCGCGCGCATTCTCTCCGACGATCATTCCTTCATACACTTCCAGGCTCGGCCCCACAAACATTTCGCCGCGCTCCTGAATCCCCCAAACCGCGTACGCCGTCGAAACGCCCGTGCGGTCGCTCACCAGCGCGCCCGTCAATCGCGAAGCCATGTCCCCCGCGTAATCCGTCCAGCCGTCCAGCATCGAGTGAATCAGCGACGTCCCGCGCGTATCCGTCAGCAATTGCCCGCGCAACCCGATCAGCCCGCGCGAAGGAATGCGAAACTCCATGCGCACGCGCCCCGAATGATGGTTCACCATCTTCACCATTTCGCCGCGCCGCGTTCCCAGCGTTTCCATCACGATGCCGATAAAAGTTTCCGGACAATCCACGATCAACACTTCCAGCGGCTCCACGCGCTTTCCGTTTTCTGTGCGCACCACGATTTCCGGCTTGCCGACCATCAGCTCGTAGCCTTCGCGCCGCATGGTCTCAATCAAAATGGCGAGCTGAAGTTCTCCGCGAGCCAGCACGCGAAACGAATCCGTCGCGCCCATATCTTCGATGCGCAGCGAAACGTTGGTCAGCAATTCGCGGTCGAGCCGTGCGCGCAGGTCGCGCGAAGTCACGTATTGCCCTTCGCGTCCCGCAAACGGCGAAGTATTCACCGTAAACACCATGGTCAACGTCGGCTCGTCGATCAAAAGCGGCTCAAGCGGCGCCGGATTCGCCAGGTCCGTAATGCTTTCGCCGATTTGAATTCCTTCCACGCCCGCGATGGCGCAGATGTCTCCCGCCGCCACTTCTTCCGCTTCGTCGCGTTCGAGTCCGCGGAACGTAAACAATTTCGTGATCTTCGTCGGCTGAATCACGCCTGAAAGTTTCGCGATGCCCACTTCCGTGCCGCGCTTCAGCGTTCCTGAAAACACGCGCGCAATCGCCAGCCGCCCAAGATAGTCGCTGTAGTCTAGATTCGTCACCTGAATTTGCAGCACCGCCGCGGCATCCCCCGAAGGCGGAGGAGTCGAAGCCACAATAGTCTCAAACAGCGGCTGCAGGTTTGTGGACGAGTCGCCCACCACGCGATGCGCCACGCCCGTCTTCGCGTTGGTGTACAGCACCGGAAAATCGAGTTGGTCTTCCGTCGCGTCCAGGTCGATGAAGAGGTCGTAAATCTCATCCAACACGGCCGCCGGCCGCGCGTCCGCCCGATCGATTTTATTCAGCACGATAATCGGAGGCAGCTTCGCCGCCAGCGCCTTCTGCAGCACGTAACGCGTCTGCGGCAGCGGCCCTTCGCTCGCGTCCACCAGCAGCAGCACTCCGTCCACCATGCGCAACGCGCGTTCCACTTCTCCGCCGAAATCGCTGTGCCCCGGCGTGTCCACGATATTAATTTTCGTGTCGTGATACGTCACCGCGGTGTTTTTCGCCAGAATCGTGATCCCGCGCTCGCGCTCCAGGTCGTTGGAGTCCATCACACGTTCCACCAGATGAGCGTGCGTGCTGAAAATTCCGCTTTGCCGCAGCATGGCATCGACGAGCGTCGTCTTGCCGTGGTCCACGTGCGCGATAATCGCTATATTGCGTAGTTTTGAGTTCATTTTATGTCGATTCGTTATGTCGATGCGGCCAGACGAACAGGGCTGCAAACGCGATCTTGCAACCCCGATAGAATTGCGAGAGGTTTCAGGAGCAACGAACGCTTGTTTATTTTAGCATGGAGCAACAAATTCCGCCCCGTTTTCCGGGTCTGGACGTGTCCTAATTTCGCTCTAGCCCCTTTGCATCGAAGTCTGTCCTTGACATTTATTTCATGCTAGAGTTGTCGGCGGAAAAAAATTGTATGAAACCGCGCCTAGCAGGGGATACGGACGAAGATCGGAAAGCAATACGCAAGGAACTTATAGAAGCGAAAGCGATGCTCTGCAAGCTGATTGACGCACGCGCGGACAAAATCCTCAAGAAGTCGAGAAAGGAACTGCCCACTTCTGTTCCCGCATTGCAAGGTGGCCGCCCGGAATCAAAGCGCAGAAAGTTCTAGGCACGCTTCGGTTGAAGTTGCTAGCCGTGGAAATTAGGACAGTACCCCGGGTGTAGACCCGCCGCGCGGCTAGCTGAAATACGCGATTTGGCGCTACCATCGGCGATAACCGCGGTAACGCCTCCTTCGGCGACCTTGCTGGCAGTTTCGAAACTGAGATGGAGGATCATGGGTCAAGAATGTAGCGGTCCGCGCGTCTTCGGCTAAGAACAGTTCGTTATCCTCATTGAGCACCAGCTTGCGGATCTCTAGCTTTGACACTGCCTCATCTAAAAGCCTACGGAGCTGGGGGCCTAATCTGGCGCGGCCCATATGTTCTGAGGCGGACTTGAGGATGGCCTGTCGTTCCTTCAGGCCGTCCTTTAGAGCCTTAATGATAGCCGCTTCGTAGGATGTTACCGTGTGCGAGAGCCCAACTATAAGAACCTCAGATTCTGGCTCCGATATGGGCTCTTCATTGAGCGGAATCAGGGCCCGAAATACGCGGTCGAGTTGCAGACCCTGGCTTGCCATCCATCCCCGATACGGTATCCGAAGTACCGTCCAGCCAGCTCGCTCCAGAATCTCTTGTCGCTGAAGGTCCTCGATCTTCAGGTTGCCGTGCTCATCTAGGTGCCAAACCTCTCCATCGCATTCAATGGCAATTCGCTCACCGTTTAATTCTGCAACGATGTCGATAAAGTATCCGCAGCTTGGGTATTGTGATGTGGTCTTGACACCACACCTCGAGAGCTGTCGAATGACTTGCGCTTCGAACTCCGATTGGGCTTGCTCGACTGGGTTTTTAGTCGGTGTGGAGTTCTTGGTGGTGTGATCGCAGTGTTCTAGCCAATCTCGAATTGCGCCGCTACCCGAGGCCATGCCGAACTTATCAATCGCTGCAGTGTGGAAAATATGAACTTCGTCGCGAGCGCGGGTGAACGCGACGTTTAGCATCCCCTGGATGTGTGCGCGATCAGCCTGACGAGCAGACAATGCCGACTGATCCATTCCGTCGGCATCGAATGACAGAGAGTAATAAATCACATCTCTCTCGTCGCCTTGGAACCCATCAGGATTTACGACTACTAGGTCGTGGAAGGTTCGGAGTTCTTCGGGAATCCTCTCGGCAACTAGGTCGTTTACCAAGCGCATTTGCTGTTCGAATAAACAAATCACTCCAAAACTCGCGTCGAAATATCCCGGATGTTGCAATTGAGCTCTGAGAGCATCCACTAAAGCGATGGCCTCGTTCTCATTTTCCTGTGTTCCGGGCGAAACCTGTCCTGCTGAGATTCTATGTAGAGAAACCGTCGCCGCCCCCGGATCGCCGAACCTTCTATCATTGTGATCACGCATGATGCGCAATCTTCCTGAGTACCACCGAGAATTAGAAAATTCGATAATGGGTGGTAGAGATCGGTAATGTTCGTCGAGAAACGCTTCCTCGTCCATTCGAATCGAGGCGAGCTGCAAAAGGTCAATCTTGGTAGGGTCTAACCAACCATCCGGATCTAGGTGATCCAATCCTTGTTCCCGCCAAGCCTGCGCTGCGACTTGACTTGAGGTAAATGCAAAGCGTTGCGCCTGCATTTGTTTCGCGTCCCCAACAATTATGGCCTGTTTCGCTCGGTAAAGAACTGGCGTCATTGAAGGCAGATCACATTGTGACGCTTCGTCAACTATGACCGTGTCAAATAATGCAGCTTGACAGGGGAACAGCCGGGCCACGTCATCTGGTGACATTATCCAACACGGCAGAATCCCGAGCAGCATTTGGCAACGGTCGGGTTCGCTCTTCATTCGATCGAACACTCTGAAGTTTTTGTAATTTGCCCGGTCACGTCCCAATAGCTTTGAGAATTCGCGCAATTGGTTTCTCGCATTCTTCGTTGCTTCTCCGGTTCGATGCTTTGCTGCAATACCAATTAGAGCAAGCGCAGCACTGAGTTGGTCAAGACGCTTCTTGGTTGTTTCCGCGCCAATGTCATCGGACAGACGTAACGAACGCTTCCGGGCCAAGCGCTTAGAGCGAGCGCAATTCCACTTAGCTTTAAGACGCTTAAGGAACGTTTTCGCGGACGTCAATTCTTGATCCGCATGTGCGACGAGATGTTCCGCAACTAGAGCGTTGGCAAGAGATAGCTCCGAGGTTTCGACGTCGTCATCAAGGTTCTTGCACACCGTTGCCTGGTCTTCCACTTGGCGTCGAGTTTCTGCGGCGGCTTCAGTTTTCTTAATCTCTTCGAGACGCTCCTTCAATTCTCTTTTGGAATCACGGTCTTGCTTGAGCAGCGTCAGTGGAAGCTGAGGTAAATTCAGATTTCGAAGAATACTATCCACTACGTCCAGAGCTTTGTCCTTCTGGGAAGTGATAAGAACCCGCTTTCCGGAAGCGATTAAGTGACAGGCGACGTTTGCAATGGTGAGGGATTTCCCCGTGCCAGGAGGTCCTTGCACCACTATTATTCTGTTTTTCCGGTCGTTGGCCAGAAGCGCTACACGCCGTTGGCTCGGATTGGAAGAGAAGGGGAAAAAGACCCTTTTACTGTCCGCAAAAGTCTCGGCAGTCGGCTCCTCGGGCCGAGTTCCGATGAGCCATCCAAGCGCAGTTTCTTGCACTCCACTGGCGCCGTTGGAACCTATGTGTTGAAGGTCGCTTGAAAGAAAATAGCTCGTTTTGGGCGCTACGAAGCACGCCGCGTTATCAACAATTCCAAGAGGCGCATTAGCCCGGGGAAAAGTTGGAGGAGACGCAATGGTACCGTCGAGCTTTCCGTTTACACCCACTTTCATCTCACGGGCAACACTTTCACAAAACGTGCGAAGCGCCGAAGCTGTTAATGGACAATTCGGCGTGCCCTCGATCAAGCGGGCAAGGGCTAGCTCCTGTGCGGCCGTGTCAAACTCTGAGCGGAAGGGCAACGAGTTGAATCGAACTATGTCTTCGTTGGGGTGGACCAAAAGCGTTCCACCGTCAGCGGCGATTGTGATCGGAATGGTAAGCAACGGAGCCCTAATTGGAATTCCATCAACCTGCCCGACAATGTACGGATAGCCATAAAGCAGTTCGCGTTCATATGGGTTAAGTTCAATCGTCGCCATCATTTTGTTTATGGATTCGTGGCAGGGGCTAGTGGGAGCAAAGCGAATATCACGGCCCGCAAACATTAGAGTTTCCGAGGATTCTTCAATCCACGTGAACTCGTGCGCGCGCCCATGCTGCGATGACCAGCGAACGAATGCGCTAGAGGCACTGCGTTGCCTTTTGATTAACGTCGCATACGCGCTTGTCAGTGCCTCGACGAGACCCTCTTTGATTCTTGGTTGTGGTGAAGCCTCAGGGGCTTGAGGTTCAGGACTGCCGTTGGGTCTTAAGCTAGTCATTAGTAACGCGTTATCAAGTAAGATTCGCATTATCCTTTTAGCTTGCAAAACCGTCAATATAGTTACTGCCGCGAAAATGTCCTCAGCAATTCGGGTGGGAAACCATGAGCTTATCGGGAGGTTACACAAACGCGTAACCTTCGATGAACGATGATTGGATAGCACGGGATGCGCGGGTAAGATTCTGCGAGCTGCTAAGGACGCGAAGGACAAAGGGGGAATGATGGACGTAAGCGTGAACGAAAACATGGTTACCACGGCGTTTGAGCTGCCGGGATACCGCGTGGTGCGGAACATAGGTCTGGTGCGCGGAATCACCGTGCGCTCGCGCAGCATACTCGGGACCATCGGCGCTTCGCTGGAAACGCTCGTGGGCGGCAACATTACTCTCTTCGAGGAAATGTGCGAGACCACGCGAGAGCAAGCGCTGGAATTGATGATGCAACACGCCAGCTCTCACGGCGCGAATGCCGTCATCGGCGTGCGCTACGATTCAAACGAGTTGATGCAAGGCGTCACCGAAGTCCTGGTCTACGGCACCGCGGTCCAAGTCGAACGCGCCGCCTAGCGCCGTCAGGATGCGCCAGAGCAGCCTGGGACCTTTGTTTGTTGTTTCGCATGCAGCCGGTTGTAGGCTGCTACCATCACCGCGCTTTATGCGGTGCCCATCGGCGAGAGCACCAAAAAATTCCCCGCGTTCGCCGTGGTTGCGGAAGGAGTCGAGGTTTTCTGGGGGTCGGAGCCTTTAGTTTATCCTGAGCGCAACGAAGGGCTCCGACAAGAGCTTCTTCCACTTGCAGCCGATGCTTCGTCGTCAGCTACCTTCGCCGCGCATCCCGCGCTGGCGCCTGATTCTGAGGGAACGAAGAATCATCGTCTCACGCTTCGCGTGCAGCCGGTTCTCAGGCTGCCACCATCACCGCGCTTTGTGCGGTGCCCATTGGCGTCAGCCCCAAAAACTTCCGCGCTGTAAGTTTGACCTCAAGTGCAGTCGGCGAATCGCCGACTGCCACCTTCGCGGCGCAATCCGCCGCGCCCTTGTCAGCCTCGCGCGTGGCAACTGAACTTGCCGTATCCGATTTACACGCGACGCAGCGTCAGTGCTTATCTGTGGAATCAGCCGTACCGTCCGACCACTTGGCGACGGGGACCATGAATATCATCAGTCGGTCCTCAGGGTCGTCGCCTGAAAGAATCGGGGACCCCGGCACATCAGCTCCCCAGGTTGCGGCTTCCGTTCGCGGCACGAAGAACATCAGGTGGGGGTGCCAGTGGGTGGCGCTATCGCCTAAATATTGTTGCTTTGACAGCATGTAGCACATCGCGCCCGGCTCCTGCATCGGCAATTCTTTCTTGTCGAGAGCGGCTTTGACACTGTCGAACATTTGAGCTTTGGATTGGCCGGCCAATATCCACTCGGTCTTCTTGATTGTGAACGGAAGGTAGGTTCGTGCGGCCGCCGCATTGAAGCAGATGGGACCACGCAGCTTGGGATTCCAAAAATTCGGATCGTCAATTGGAGCGGTCCATGACCTTTCAACCATGCACACAAAACCGTTCGTGCCTTTCACCACGGTTTCGTACCCATGCCGCCCGAGGACCATAACCTCTGCATCGTGTGAGATGGATTCCGGAGCCGCGCTCCGCGCCAGGGCTATCTCGGCATCCCGATCCGCCATCAAGTATTGGTCAACCGGCGCCATAGCGGGATACGGTGTTTTGGCGTCCTGTGCGTGCGCTTGCAATGCCACGCCCAGCACCACAACTAGCGCGAAACTTCCCAACGCAATCGTCCTGATCATTTTTCGCTTCATCTAATTCTCCTGAGGAGTGGAAGCCCGCTCCCATCAAGATGGGGTATGACCGTCGCGCCGGCCATTTGTTTACGCCGTCAAGCGTGGCGGAAAGTGTGGCAAAGGTCACTTGTGATATGCAAGTGATTATTTTAGGATGGAAACATGAGGCGCGGGAAGGCAGGGCCAAAGCGACGGTCGGGGTGTCCCTTAAATGCTTCCGTGGAAATGTTGGGCGATCGCTGGTCGCTCCTCATCATCCGCGACATGATGTTGGCTGGCGCGCGGAGCTACAAGCAATTCCTGGATTGTTACGAAGGCATCGCCACGAACATTCTCGCGGACCGTCTGCGAAAGCTGGTCGCCTACGGAATTATCACTACGGAAAAAGACCCGTCCGACGGACGCAAACTGATCTACTTACTGACCGCGAAAGGAATAGCCCTGGCGCCGGTCCTCACGGAAATGGTGCTCTGGGCCGCCGCTCACGAAGACACCGAAAATCAAGCGCTCGTGCGCCAAATGCGTGCCGACAAGCAGAAGTTCCTGACCGGAGTCCGGCAACGATGGGCAAACCGCCGCTCAGCGCGAGCTTAAATATATTTACCCCTTGTCTTCACTCGACTTACAGCCGTGTAATTATTACTCTTGACTTATGTTTACTACTATGTTATCATCAAATGTGGCGTCATAGACGCCTTAGGGAGGAGGTTTATGGCTGAGGCCACTAGTAGTCGAGGTCGTAGTCGAAGAGCTCGCCGTAAACCCGAAACCGTTCAATCCCCCCGCCATTCGCCCCTTGTTACCCCCATTTCTAATCGAGAACTCTTGGAATTAGAACACACCTCAACTCGTTGAAAACAAACACCAGCGAACCTTTCTAATCGAGAACTTTGAACCAACACATTGCGCGGATAAAACAACGCAAGCGGGGTTACAATGCCCGCACGCCGCGAAGTCGCGCAACATATATAATGCACACGTACGTTGGGGAGGCACCATTGAGGAAGCATATGTACCGGGTCCTTTCGGCCATTCTCCTAGTTGGGCTATTCGCGACGATTGTGAGCGTGCACGCGGACGGGCCCAAGACGGAGATGGTCAAATTTCCCAGCGGAAAGGAAACGATCGAAGGGTATCTGGCAGTTCCGGAGAAGCCCGGACGTTACCCCGCAGTGATTGTGATCCACGAATGGTGGGGGCTGAACGACTGGGTAAAGGAACAGACCCAGAAAATCGCCGAGCAAGGCTACGTGGCGTTGGCTGTGGACCTTTACCGGGGCAAATCCGCGACGACTCCGGATGAAGCCCACGAGTTGATGCGAGCATTAGCGCAGGACCGCGCCGTGCGCGACTTACAGGCCGGATACGATTATCTGGCCACGCGGCAAGACGTGAACGGACGCATTGCAGCACTGGGCTGGTGCATGGGGGGCGGCTATGCGTTGCAACTGGCGATACACCAACCGCACCTGTCAGCTTGTGTGGTGAACTACGGAGCGCTGCCGACCGATCCCAACGACATTCAACAGATAGCAGCGCCGCTGCTTGGAAATTTCGGCGCGGAAGATCACGGAATTACCCCCGCGGACGTGAAAGCCTTCCAAAAGACCCTGACGGGCCTGGGCCGCTATGTGGACATTAAGATTTATGATGGCGCCGGCCATGCGTTTGAAAATCCGAACAATGAGAAGGGATACCGTCCCGAAGACGCCGCGGATGCCTGGGCGCGCACAGTTGCCTTCCTCAAGAAGACTCTGAAGTACGAAGCCAAGTAATCATCGATACGAGCCACTCACTTTGTTGGCACTCTTGGTGGCAACGTCTCCTGCCGATACAGCTCCCTGGTGTGCCACACCGCGGCGACGACAACCATGACGCCCATGGCAGTCACCGCTACCAAACCGCCGAAGTCAAACAGACGATCGGGCAGTCCGTGGACTTTGACCGGATGAAACCACAAGACAACATTTCCCACCGACAAAAGAATTCGGATTTCCGTGGGTCCGAACTTCGCGAAAGATAGCCTGAAAATTCCCAACGTGTAAGACGCCAGGTAACTTTCAATGGAGATCAGTAGGAAAGCGATGAGCATGCCCATCGCGATCCGCCAATCCACGTAGGTGGAAGCCCCGAGGCCGCCCATGAGAAAGAGCGCTCCGAACGAGTCAACCATGTGGTCAACGTAAAATCCGTAGCGAGGACGCTGCATGTTTCTCACACGTGCCAGCGTCCCATCGAGGCTATCTCCAAACCAGTTCAGCGCTAGACACGCTGTTGCAAGCAGCAGCCCCACGGGATGCCAGCGCGCCAATAAATAACTGGCGCCGGCCAGAAGCATGGCCACGAATCCAAGAAGCGTCAGCTGATCAGAGGTAACCCAACAGGGCATACGCGCGGCCAACCAAAGTAGCAATCTGCGCTCCCGTGCGGATGTGAGGCTTTCTTGAATACGAGTTGCGTTCCGAAAAGCCTGCGCACTTCCTTGCGCTGGAGAAATTTCCAATTGCTTGCCGCGATTTTCGCGGGCAGGTGTGGATTCCACCGCTGATGGTTTTAGGCTCATCTTGTGGTTCCTCCCTGAATTGAATGCCACATTCCCCTTGTGCGGCATGCGCCGACTATGCGTTCGTGACGCCCACGATTTCAATGATTTGCAGGTCATTTCAGACAAGAACCCCCTCATTTCATAAGGGGCTTAAAACCAGGCGGTTAATCAACGTTCTCCGTTAGAATTAGGCCAGTTCGGAGACATGTCTTGACGGAGCCAAAGCGCGAGAGACGAAATTTTCGCTTCGGTGTATTCGAATTCGATACTGCGAGCGGCGAACTGAGCAGGGAAGGCAAGGTGCAGCCTCGACTTCGCGACCAAGCGCTTCAAATACTCCGGATGCTTTTGGAGCGGCCGCGAGAAGTGGTCACTCGAGAGGAACTCCGCAATGGCCTATGGCCGGCGGACACGTTCGTGGATTTTGATCACGGACTGAATACCGCGATTAATCAACTACGAAGCGCACTGGGTGATTCAGCAGCGAATCCCCGGTTTATCCAGACGCTGCCTCGCCGCGGATATCGCTTCATTGCACCGGTAGAGGCCGGCTCGCAGAACGGCGTCCTTGGACCAGAAGAACTTGACGAACCCGCATCGCGACCAACTCGCTCATTGGTTTTGAGCGACCCGCAGGAATTACCCTTCGTTTCGCGACGGATAGTGCGGATTCTCTTTTCGTTGATTCAGCTGATGTACCTGGTCTTTTACACGATTTCGTTGATGCGGTTGTCCCGGGTGGAGGCGATCCTGACAGAATCGAGAAACCCTAGTCTTTTGATATTAGTCGTCCTAATCGTTACGGCGGCCATCGGGATACCGATTCGGCTTTATCTGCTTTCGGCAGCGAGCTTCAACTATCGCGGGCTGGGCACGAAATTCAAGAAGCTTTTCCCATTTCTACTTCCGCTCGACGGACTGTGGGCCCTTGCTCCATTCTTGCTTGTTCATCAAATCGGATTCGGCTTGGCCCTGGCGGCGACCGCCGCACTCCTCTATCTGCCATTCTCCCAGCGATCCCTACTGCTCATGGGGTTTTCAGTTCGGCCTACATCAAATTGAACGAGCTATCGCGCCCTCGATGCCGTCGAACGCTGTGCTAGAATGCAAATAAGTCATTAGGCCCGTAGCTCAGTTGGCTAGAGCGCCACCTTGACACGGTGGAGGTCTGCGGTTCGAGCCCGCACGGGCCTACCATTCCTGTCGCGTTCCGTGTAGAGCTAATTGAACCAAACGGTGCATTCAGCTCCTACGCCTGGAACATGAAAGCCTTCTACTGGTTCTTGATCACTTCACCGCCCTTCATCACGAAGCGGACATTTTCCAACACATGCACGTCTGCGAGAGGATCGCCGTCGATAGCGATAATATCCGCAAACTTACCCGGCTCTAGCGTGCCAACGCGGTCCGTCCAGCCGAGCAAATCGGCTGCATTCACGGTAGCAGCCTGAATCGACTGCAACGGCGAAAGACCCAGCTTCACCATGACCGCAAATTCACGTGCATTCAGGCCATGAGGATAGACGGCGGCGTCCGTGCCAAACGCCACTTTCACGCCTTCTTTGAAGGCGACCGCGATATTCTGGCGCGCGATGGGGAGCACGATCTTGGCCTTTTCGATCATGTTGGGTGTGAGGCCGAGTGTTGACATGTTCTCCATCAACCAGTCACCCAGATAAAGCGTAGGAACCAAATATGTGCCGTGCTGTTTCATCAACTGAATGTCTTCCTCGTTCATATAGCTGCCATGCTCGATTGAATCCACGCCTGCGAGCACCGCGTTCTTGATTCCCAGCGCGCCGTGAGCGTGCGCCGCAACTTTGCGGCCCAGCCCGTGCGCCGTGTCGATGATCGCCTTCATTTCTTCGGGACTATATTGTTCCAGCGCCGGGTTATCGCCTTCGGAGAGCACGCCGCCGGTGGCCATGAATTTAATCACGTCAGCACCGTATTTAATGTTTTCTCTCACTTTCGCGGTCACGCCAGTAACGCCGTCAGCCACTCCATCGCTTGAAAAATTGTATTGAGGCGCGAGGAAATTCTCGTCGGCGTGCCCTCCGGTGATGCTGAGCGCCGGGCCGGAAGCGAGTATTCGCGGACCCGGAACATCCCCGGCCTTAATGGCGTCGCGCAGTGCAATGTCTGAGTATCCATTCGCCCCCACATTGCGAACCGTTGTGAAACCTGCTTCGAGAGTGACACGAGCGTTGCGTGCGCCGATCAGCGCCTGCCGCGGATAGGAAACGTGCAACCCCGCCGGACCCGACATGTAGGGCGTGTAGGTGAGATGGGTGTGGCAATCAATCAAACCAGGAAGCACCGTCGCGTTCGAGAGATCGATCACCTTGGCGCCTGCCGGAAGCTGGCTTGAAATCTCCGCCGCTTTCCCGATGGCTTTGATCCGGTCGCCCTCAATCCAGATGATCTGATCCGTAAGATAATTTCCCGTGCGAACATCCAGTACTTTTCCTGCATGGACAGCAATTTCAGCAGGCGCGGAGGCCTTCGGCGTCTGAGCGCCGCACACACTGATTAAAACGGAGCACAAGAAGGACAACAATCCCAGACGCTTCATCTGAAGCCTCCCTAAGATTTTCACAGGCATGCCAATTGTTTCCGTGAAGTATCTTTTCGACGGGGATTGTATCCCCGCCGTCGGAATTATCTCTGTGTTTTTTCCCCGTGCACCCCGGTGCCAACTCGTGAATTCCGGAGACACCTGCTTCCGCAATTTCTTGGTCTGCACTGTTGACACAACGGATCCATAATGTATTATTATGCAGAGAGATGAATATTCACGCATAAGGTTACATGGGCGCGCACAAAAGATTCAGGCAAGGGCAAATTTTGAAGGTGCTGGCGGGGCCTCCGGTCGGCAGCCAGGACGAGTTGCGCCGGCAGCTCGTGCATCTGGGCGTACGCGTTACGCAAGCCACGCTCTCGCGCGATCTTCGCGAACTGCGCCTGGTGAAAACCGCCGAGGGCTATCGGCCGCTTTCCGCTGCGGCAGCAGAAGAAGCGTCGTCAGTTCCCGCGCTCGCTCGCGCCTTGAAAGAGTTTTTGCTCGATGTGCGGCCGGCGCAGAACATGCTCGTGTTGAAGACTCCGCCCGGCGGAGCTCAGCCGATTGCAGCGGCTCTCGACGCTGAGCGCTGGAAAGAAGTGGCCGGAACGCTGGCTGGCGACGACACAGTTCTGATCATCGCGTCTTCACGTACGGCACGCGCGGCGGTCCAGAAACGAATCGAGGAAATGCTCGGATGAGCGATCAGACAACAGTCGCTGTGGTGGGGGCCACAGGCTATGCGGGATTCGAACTCGCCCGGCTGCTTCTGCGGCATCCGCACATCGAGAAACCAGTCTTCTTCGTGCGCGGCGAGCACGCGAACGTTCGCTGCCTGACGGAGATTTTTCCGCAGCTTCGCGGATGGGGCGAAGCGCGCTGCGTCCCGCTCTCGGTCGAAGCGATTGCGAAGAGTGGCGCGAACGTGGTTTTTCTGTCCACGCCTCACGAGGCTTCTCTCGAAATCGTGCCGGAGCTTCTCGCCGAGAATCCCAGGCTGCGCATTGTCGATTTGAGCGGGGCGCTCCGCTTCCGCGAACCACAAACGTTCGCCGATTGGTACAAGCTTGCACCCGCTAGCCGAGAAACGCTCTCAGAGGCGGTCTATGGCTTGCCCGAACTCTACGCGAATGCCTTGCCGCAAGCGCGGTTGGTCGCGAATCCAGGTTGCTATGCAACCTCCGTCATTCTTGGGTTGCGGCCACTGGTGGAAGCGGGCTGGATTAACTTATCGCGCGGCGTGGTGTGTGACTGCAAGTCCGGCGTAAGCGGCGCGGGCAAAGAACCGAAGCGCGAAACACATTTCGTTGAGGTGAACGAGAATTGTCGCGCCTATGGCCTGTTCACGCATCGGCACACGCCGGAAATCGCGGAGCATGCGGGGATCGCCTTTGACGATTTTATTTTCACCACTCACTTGCTGCCCGTGGAGCGCGGAATTCTTTCAACGCTGAACGTGTGGCTGGCGCAACCGCGCCGGGCGGACGAGATCGAGAGTCTCTATCGCCGTTTTTACGCTGAGCGGCGCATGGTCCGCATTTTGCCCGGCGGCCGTTTGCCGGGATTGCAGCACGTAACGCACACGAATTTCTGCGACATCGGATTCGCGTTGGATCCTTCGGGCGAGCGGCTGGTAATCGTTTCGTGCCTCGACAATCTGGGCAAAGGCGCGGCGGGACAGGCGGTTCAAAACATGAACGAGATGTTCGGTTATCAGGAAACTTCGGGGTTGCTATGAGACTGGTAATAAAAGTTGCGGGCGCGCTCCTGGAGCGCAAGGAAACGGTGCAGACGATCGCGCGGCAGGTGAGCGAGCTCGCGCGCGGCGGGCACGAGCTGCTTGTAATTCACGGCGGCGGGAAAATCTTCACCAGCACGCTCGAGCGCATGGGAATCTCCAGCCGCTTTGTAAACGGGCTACGCGTCACCGATCGCGAAACGCGGGATGCGGCCGTGATGGTTTTTGCCGGCTTGCTGAACAAACGTCTCGCGGGCGCGATTTCGCTGGCAGGCCAACCGGCTGTGGGCATCAGCGCCTCCGACGCGGCATGTTTTCTGGCCGAGCCGATGCAAGTTGGTGAAAGCGAAGGCAGCCTTGGATACGTCGGCTACCTTACAGAAGTGAACGTTGAATTTCTGCGCTCGCTTTGGAACTCGGGGATCGTTCCGGTCGCTTCTTGCCTGGGGCTGGGCTCTGACGGCGAGCTTTACAACATTAACGCCGATCACATGGCGGCTGCGGCTGCGGAATTCGTCCAAGCCGATCGTTTGATTTTTCTCACCGATGTAGCGGGCGTGCTCGACGGCCAAAAAGTGTTGCGCGCGGTGCGCGGCGCGGAAATCGAAGATCTTATCCGACGGAATAAAGTATCTGGCGGCATGGTTTTGAAACTTGAAGCTGCGAAGCGCGCGCTGGCCGGAGGCGTCAGCGAAGTTCACATCGTGGGTGGAACGCTCCCTCGTTCTTTGTTTACCGCGGCAAACGGCTCGCGCCGCTTCGGAACACGCGTGCTTCCTACCGTTCATGCCACTACCCGCATAGCTCAGGGAGCAGCGCGCTAGAAATGACAAAAAGAAAAATCGCGGGAAGGAAAGCTGTCTCTGCCGCCCGGATTCGGGTGAACGAAGCGCGGCATTTGATGAATACGTACAAGCGTCCGCCGATTGTATTCACGCGCGGGCGCGGATGCCGAATGTACGATGCGGATGGGCGCGAGTATCTCGATTTTCTTGGCGGCATCGCGGTCAATGCGCTGGGACATGCGCATCCGCGACTGGTGCGCGTGATCCGGCGGGAAGCGGGCCGTGCCATTCATCTCTCAAATCTTTTCCACAATGCATATCAAGGACCTCTCGCGCGAAAACTCGCGGAATGGTCCGGCCTCGATCGTGTTTTTTTCACCAACAGCGGCACGGAAGCCATCGATGGAGCGCTGAAGCTCGCGCGCGCCTACGCGCATGCGAAACAGAAGGGCGGTGACTCCGAATCCGCCGGGAAGAAAACTCGAATCCTTGCGCTGGACAATTCGTTTCACGGCAGGACATTTGGCGCCGTGTCCATTACCCACACGGCGAAGTATCGCGACCCGTTCGAGCCGCTGGTTCCCGGCGTCGAATTCGTACGCTTCAACGATGTGGCGGACCTCGAAGCCAAATTTGACGACTCCGTTTGCGCATTGGTGTTGGAAACAATCCAAGGCGAGGGCGGCATTTTCGCCGTGGATCAGCGCTTCTGGAATCGTGCGCGCGAGCTTGCTACTCAACGTGACGCTGCACTGGTTGCCGACGAGATACAGTGCGGTCTGGGCCGCACGGGCCGCTATTTCGCGTATCAGCAATTTGATTCTCTGCCGGACATTACTGTCGTCGCGAAACCGCTTGCGGCAGGTCTTCCGCTTGGCGCGATTATCGCAAGCGAGAAATTTGCTTCCGCGTTCACACCCGGTGCGCACGGAACCACGTTCGGCGGCGGGCCGCTCGTCTGCGCCACCGCACTCGAATTTCTCGCCATCGTCGAAGAGGAAAACCTACTTGCGCAGGTGCGAGAGCGCGGTGCTGAATTGAGCGCCGGTCTGAAAAAACTCGCCGCGCGGTTTGATTTTATCCGCGAGGTGCGCGGCCAAGGTCTGATGCTAGGCGTCGATCTGACATGCGACGGAGCGCCCATCGTCCAAGAAGCGCTGCGCCGTGGTTTAATTATCAACTGCACGCATGACCACATTTTGCGTCTGCTTCCGCCGTTCATCATCCGCAAGCGCGACATCGCTGAATTTCTCGCCAAGTGTGAAGCTGTGCTGGTCGCAACTTCAAAAATGGCCGTCGCTGAATCCGCTAAAGCAATCAAGTTAAAAGCAACAATTCAAACGCAGCCGAAGGTCATGGCTGCTTCGAGGCAACTATGAACGCTGCCGTGGCTCCTTTGACACTAACGAAAGATCTTCTAACCGGAATGGAATGGAATCCCGCGCAGGTACGCGAACTTCTCCATCTCGCTGCGGACGTGAAAGCGCATCCCGACCGTTATCGCGGGGCGCTGGCCGGGCGATTCCTCGCGCTGATTTTCGAAAAGCCGTCGCTGCGCACGCGCGTCACCTTCGAAGTCGGAATCTCCAGTCTCGGTGGCGCTTCGGTTTTTCTCGACCACACGGAATCAAAACTGGGCCAGCGCGAATCCATTCCCGACGTGGCGAAAAATCTCGAGCGCTGGGTTCAAGGAATCGTCGCGCGTACCTTCACGCAGGAATCTATTGATGCTCTCGCTGAAAACGCATGCGTCCCGGTGATTAACGCGCTCTCTGACCGCTACCATCCCTGCCAGGCGCTATCCGATTTCTTCACTCTCGAGGAGCGGTTTGGCGGCCTGCGTGGGCTGAAGGTCGCCTACGTTGGCGACGGGAATAATGTCTGCCATTCACTCCTGAGCATTGGGGCACGCGCCGGCGCGCACCTTCGCATCGCCACGCCCCCAGGTTACGATTCTGATCCTGCTGTGGTATCGGAAGCGAAGCGCACTGCGCGCGAAACACGGGGCAAGGTTGAAATTTGTAATTCGCCTCAGGAAGCGGTGGCGGGCGCGCAGGCGATTTATACGGACGTGTGGACCAGCATGGGTCAGGAAGAAGAATTGGCCGCACGCGAAGCAGCATTCGCAGGTTACCAGGTGAATGCGGCGCTCTTTGCGCAGGCTGCTCCTGACGCCGTTTTCATGCATTGCCTTCCAGCCCATCGCGGATCGGAAGTCAGCGCAGACGTGATCGATTCACCGTCTTCGATCGTGTTCGATCAGGCGGAAAATCGCCTGCATATGCAGAAAGCGATTCTGCTCACGCTGCTGAATTAATTAAAACAAGGAGAACGAATTGCCGAAGAAAGTTGTACTTGCGTACTCCGGAGGTTTGGACACCTCCATCATCATTCCCTGGCTCAAGGAAAATTACGGCTGCGAAGTGATTGCCATGATTGGCGATCTCGGCCAGCAAGATGATCTGGAAGCAGCACGAAAGAAAGCGCTTTCCACCGGCGCGAGCGCTGCTTATGTCGAAGATCTGCGGGAGGAATTCATCACCGGCTACATTTGGCCGACATTGCGCGCCGGCGCGGTTTACGAGCATAAATATCTCCTGGGCACTTCTTTCGCGCGGCCACTGCTTGCCAAGCGCCAGGTGGAAATTGCCAAGAAACTGGGTGCCGATGCCGTGGCGCATGGCTGCACCGGCAAGGGTAACGATCAGGTGCGCTTTGAACTGGCCGCTAAAGCGCTCGCACCCGAACTGCAAATCATCGCGCCATGGCGAGAATGGAATATAGTTTCGCGGGAAGAAGCCATTGCATACGCCCGAGCGCATAACGTCCCCGTCGAGCAGACGACCAAAAATATCTATAGCCGGGACCGCAACATCTGGCACTTGAGCCATGAAGGCGGAGTTTTGGAAGATCCCGCGAATGCACCGGATGAGAGCATGTGGCAATGGGTAATATCGCCCGCGGTTGCGCCCGAGAAACCCACCACGGTTGAAATCGGATTTGACGGTGGGACTCCGGTTTCGGTGAATGGCAAGAAGCTCGACTCCATCCCGTTGCTCACGCTCTTGAACGAAATCGCGGCGGCAAATGGCGTGGGGCGCATGGACATCGTCGAAAACCGGCTGGTTGGGATTAAATCGCGCGGCGCGTACGAAACGCCGGGCGGAACGCTGCTCGTTGCGGCGCACCGCGAACTCGAATCACTCGCTCTCGACCGTGAAACCGCACACTATCAGCAGATTCTCTCTCTGCGCTACGCGGAGATGGTCTACTACGGCATGTGGTTCACGCCGTTGCGCGAAGCGCTCGACGCATTTTTCACTAGCTCGCAGCGGCGCGTCACCGGCTCGGTATCGCTGGCTCTTTGCAGGGGCAACGTGTCCGTAACATCCCGCCACTCGCCGTACTCGCTTTATCGGACGAATCTCGCCAGCTTCACCATGACCGGCTACAACCCGAAAGATGCGGAAGGCTTCATCAATCTTTTCGCGCTGCCCATCACCGTGCCGCAGGAAGAGACTCAACCCAAGGCGCAAGCCGCGCATCACGAGGCCAAAGCTCGATGAGTGATGCCGCCAGCCAGCGGAAAATGTGGGGAGGCCGCTTCGAACGCGGTCCCGATGCGTCGTTCTACGAATTCGAGCGCTCCTGGAAATTTGATCGGCGTCTGCTGCCGCAGGAATTCGCGCTCGATCGGGCGTGGGCGCGTGCCATCACCCGCGCGGGAATTGTCACGAAGGAAGAGGGCGAGCAGTTGATTTCCGCGCTCGATACTCTCGAGACGCGTGCGAAATCCGATGCCGCGTGGCTAGACGATTCAAAAGCTGAGGATGTCCATCACTTCGTTGAAACCGCGCTGCTTGAAAAACTTGGCCCACTGGGAGCCAAGCTGCACACCGGCCGCAGCCGCAACGACATGGTTGCCACCGAATTCCGGATGTATGTGAAAGACGCGGCACGCGAAATCCGGTGCGCCATTGCATCACTGGAAACAGCAATAGCAGCGCAGGCTGAGCGCAATCTGAAAGTGCCCATGCCGGGTAACACGCACATGCAGCACGCACAGCCCCTGCTACTTTCGCACTGGCTTCTCGCGCACGGCGAGGCGTTTCATCGCGACGCGGAACGAGTCGCGGCTTCCGCCGCGCGCGCGGATGTCTGCCCGCTCGGCTCGGGCGCTCTGGCTGGTTGCGCGTTTCCACTCGATCGGAAGGCGCTCGCTCAGGATCTTGGTTTTTCAAGTATTTCCGCCAACAGCCTGGACGCGGTTAGCGACCGCGATTTCGCGCTTGAATATCTCTTTGCTCTGGCCACTCTCGCGATGCATCTTTCGCGGCTCGCGGAAGATTTTGTTTTGTTCGCTTCTCCCGAATTTGGATTTGTCGAGTTGCCGGATGAATTTTCCACCGGCAGCAGCCTGATGCCGCAAAAGAAAAATCCCGATGCCTGGGAACTAATTCGCGGCAAGACCGGCCGGATTTATGGCGGCCTGTTCGCCCTTTTAACCACCATGAAGGGTTTGCCGTCCAGCTATCAGCGCGACTTGCAGGAAGACAAAGAAAATCTCTTCCAAGCGCACGACCAAGCTCTCGCCGTGGTGCGAATTGCGGCGGCTACACTGGCAGCCACGCAGTTTCGTGAAGATCGTTTGCGCGCGGCGGCACAGGATCCGGCGCTCGTTGCAACCGAAGTCGCCGACTATCTTGTGACCTTCGGCGTTCCCTTCCGCGAAGCGCACGAAATAGCAGGCAAAGTATTTCAAGCGGCGGAAAAAGAGGGAAAATCAATCCGCGAAATGCCGGTCGCGCGGCTGAAAGAGTTCTCGCCGGTCTTCGACGGTAATTTGGTCACGGCGCTGACTCTGGAGTCGGCTCTCGCACGCCGCTCGTTGCCCGGCGGAACAGCTCCCGGAGCGGTTCGAGCCGCGCTGCAAGAATTCAAGGCCCGCCTCGCAAAGCTGGAGACGGAGTTATGAGAGCGCGGCGCGCGAGAATGTCCGATGCTGCTTCCATTCACGGGCTGATAGCGCACTACTCCGACCAGGGATTGCTGCTGGCTCGCACTGAGGAAGAAATCCGCAGGAACATCGGCCATTTTCTCGTTCAGGCAGACTCCCGCCGGGTTGTCGGCTGCCTGTCGCTTGAAAAATATGGTGCGGAGCTCGCGGAGATTCGGTCTGTGGCTGTGGAACCGGAAGCTCGCGGGTCTGGGATTGGCGCAAACCTGATTGCGTTTGCCTTAGAGGAAGCACGCCAGATCGGAATCGCACGCGTCTTTGCCGTCACACACGCGCCGCAATTCTTCGAGCGACAAGGATTCGTCGCTTCGTCGAGAAAAGCGCTCAGTGAGAAAATCGAGCGCGACTGTTGTACGTGTTCAAAACGTCGGTCGTGCAAACTGGTCGCTGTGATTGCGACCGTGTTGCCCGAGCGCATCATGTTGCCGATCCTCGGCGAGTCCGCAACTCCCATGTCCGCATGAAGTCACATCCTTCTCGTGCTGATATTCCTCGCGGCTTTGCTTTTGCGGCTACTGCTTGCGGCCTCAAGAAGGCCGGCCTCGATCTGGCCTTGCTTACAAGCGATACCGCTGCGGCTGCCGCGGCCGTCTTCACCACGAATCGCGTGCAGGCCGCGCCAGTCCGTCTTTCTCGCGAATCCTTGAAGAAGTCAGGTCATAAAATCCGCGGCGTGATTGTCAACTCCGGAAACGCAAACTGCTGCACGGGCGTGCAAGGAATCGCAGCTTCACGCAAAACAGCCGCGAAGGTCTCGCGCACCCTCGGCTGCCGACCGGAGGAAATACTCGTATGCTCCACGGGAGTAATCGGTGTCCCTTTGCGCGTGGAGAAAATTCTCAATGCGATTCCGCAGCTTGCGCGAAACCTCAACCCACACGTGCTAGCTTTCGAGCGATTCACACGGGCGATCATGACCACGGACACGCGACCGAAGTGGGCTGCGGCAAAATGTAGCATTCGTGGAAAGCAGGTTCGCATTCTAGGCTGCGCAAAAGGCTCGGGAATGATCGAGCCGAAGATGGCCACCATGCTGGGGTTTCTTGCAACGGACGCAGCCATTTCGCCGGTACTGCTTTCGAAAGCGCTCAGGACTGTCGTGGCACGCACCTTCAACGCGATCACAGTGGATGGAGACACTTCAACGAACGATACCGTGACGCTGCTCGCGAATGGTGCGAGCGGCGCGAGAAGAATTACCAGTGAAACAGGCGATTACCGCAAGTTCTGCGCGGCGCTTGAAAAAGTGTGCAGATGCCTGGCGCTCTCTATCGTTGCGGACGGGGAAGGCGCTCAACGCGTGATCGAAGTCGAAGTGCGCGGAGCTGCCTCGGATTACGCCGCAGATAAAATCGCTCGCACAATCGCGAATTCACCGCTAGTAAAGACTGCCTTCGCGGGCGCCGATCCCAATTGGGGCCGCATCCTTGCTGCAGCAGGCCGCTCGGGTATTTCATTTGAGCCCGGCAGAGTCGATATACATCTCGCGGGCATTCGAGTGTGCCGCCGAGGCCTCGAACACGCCTTCGATGAGCGCGTGGCCCACCGCAAAATGCTCGCGAAATATGTACCGGTTATCATGAATTTGCGCGCCGGCAACCGCGCGGCCCGCGTGTGGACCTGCGATTTCACCGCGGAATACGTTCGCATCAACGCCAGCTACCGCACGTAAAACCCTCCCGAGATCTATTCTTGGAGGGGACTTCGCGTACTGTGTTGTTTTTTGCCCGCTATCGACCCCAGTTCCAATTCGCGTACTGTTCGCGCAATTTCGTCTTGAGGAATTTGCCTACGGACGTCCGTGGAATTTCCGTAGCGAAAACAAATGCATCGGGCAATTGCCACTTCGCGAACTTTGTGGCCAGAAATTCACGCAACTCTTCCGGCTGCACGGAGACCCCTTCTTTCGCGACGATCACAGCCAAAGGGCGCTCTTGCCATTTCGGGTGCGCCACTCCTATCACAGCAGCTTCACGCACGCCGGGATGGCACATCAGCGCGTTTTCAAGATCAACAGAGCTAATCCATTCGCCGCCGGATTTGATGAGGTCTTTGCTGCGGTCAAGAATTTTAACGTAACCCTCATTATCGATGGTGGCTACATCGCCGGTGCGAAACCATCCGTCGGCAGTCCAGCGATCGGCGGTTTCCGGCGCTTCAAAATAAGTTGCGGCGATCCAGGGGCCGCGAACTTCCAGCTCCCCGGACGTGGCGCCGTCCCACGGCGCTTCGCCTTGCGCGCCCATCACTCGCAGTTCGACGAACGGCGCAGGAACCCCCTGCTTCGCGCGGATTTTATATTTGTCGTCCTCCGTGCAATGGGCCAGTGTGGACTTGATAAGCCCGGTGGTGGCCAGCGGGGCAGTTTCGGTCATGCCCCAAAGATGGGTGATGTGAAAACCGAAGCGGTCGAGGCCCCTCAAAAGCGATTCGGGAACGGCGGAGCCGCCGCAGATAATTCGCACAGGGTTTGCTATTTTCCACCGTCCAGGATACTTCTCAAGAGCGGCGAGCACACCAAACCAAACTGTCGGCACGGCGCAAGCCAGCGTGACCTTTTCCCCTTCTATCAGATCAAGCAAACTTTCCGCGTCCACGTGCGGCCCGGGTAAAACCAACTTTGCGCCAACCATGGTTGCCGTGAAAGGCAAGCCCCAGCCATTCGCGTGAAACATGGACGATGCCGGCAGCAAAACGTCGTTGTGGCTGATGCCAAAGCAGTCCGTGAGACTTTGAGTCAAGCTGTGCAGCACCAGCGCTCGATGAGAATAGACCACGCCTTTGGCCTTTCCCGTAGTGCCAGAGGTAAAACACATAGCCGCCGCTTCGTTTTCTTCCAACAGCGGATAAACGAATTCATCGTCCGCAGCGGAAAGAAAATCCTCGTAGTTTTCGTGTGCACGCGGAATCTTCCCGCCGCTGAACGGCACCACGAAAACGCGTTCGAAATTCGCGTTCGCGCGGAAGGATTCGTAAACGGGCAGCAAGACGTCGTCAACGATCAGATACCGGTCACGCGCGTGATTTGCGATGTAAGCAAGCTCGTCGGGATGAAGCCGCAGATTCAAGCTGTGCAAAACGCCGCCGGACACCGGCACGCCGAGATAAGCCTCGAGATGTGCCGAGTGGTTCCACATTAGCGTGGCGACCCGGTCGCCACGCGCCATTCCCGCGAGTTCAAGCGCACGGGCCAGTCGCCGTGAACGCAGGTAGATCTCTCCATATGTAGTGGATTTAAGCGAACGGTCCGGCTGGCGCGATACAATTTCCACGGCGGGGAATAATTTTCCGGCGCGCTCCAGGATCGGCTGAATCGTCAGCGGAAAATCCATCATCGTGCCGCGCACATTGGCTCCCGTCGCACATTTCGGCCGAAGGAATTCTGGCCGCATCCTACCACTTTTCCGGGTTCCACCGGACCCCGAGGCGGGCCGCCACTTTCCGGACGCGGTGGTTGACTGCCGCGAGCACTTGCCGCAAGATGCTCGTGAGTTGCTGGAGCGCTCGCTTCAGCCGGGTGTGGCTGGACCTGGCCGCCCGCGCCGAGATCCTGTCTCTTCAGCTTCGCATTACGCGCCCTGGCGATGGTCAGGGGCGCAAGGAGAACGACCGTGAAGAAATTGTACGTGGGCAATCTGTCGTTCAAGGCTACGGAAGAGCAGGTGGCGGCGCTGTTTGCCGAAATTAGTGTCACGCCAGATTCACTCACGCTGTTGCGCGACCGCTTTACAGGGCAACCTCGGGGATTCGGCTTCGCGGAAATTGGCAATGATGCGGAAGCTGAAAAGGCAATCGCCGCTCTCAATGGCAAGGATTTTCTGGGACGCGCACTGGTGGTGAATGAAGCTCGTCCCCAACGCGAAGGTGGCGGCTCCGGTGGTGGTGGAGGTCCACGCGGTGGACACGGCGGCGGTCACGGGGGCGGTGGAGGTGGCGGACGAGGCGGCCACGGCGGTGGTGGTGGCGGACGAGGCGGTGGAGGTCGTGGCGGCGACCGCGGGGGATATGGCGGTGGAGGAAGAGATCGCTAACAAAAGCTTTTGTTTGAATGATTGAGCAATTGCAAGCAGGGCGCTGAGAGATTCAGCGCCCTTTTATTTTCTGATTGCTCTGCTCACGCCGTCGCGATGCTCTTCTTCCCGGAAAATTTTCCGGGATGCGAAATTTCGCTCTTAATCTCTCTGCCAGTGCAATGAAATTGTTCCAGCGTCGCGCTTCGCAAGCCCAGAGTAATGAGTCCGGGTACATCCAGTCCCGATTCCGCCTCGTCGAGGTCTTCCGCGGAGGCGTACAATGCCGGCGTGCGCGGAAGAAAAACGGGACAGCAATCGTGAAACGGCTCGGACGAAATATCGTACGTCCCGATTTTCTGCGCCGTGGCCATGATTTCTATTTTGTCCGTGCCGATAAGCGGCCTGAACACAACCATGCGCGACGCGGCATCCACGGCCACAAGATTCCGCAAAGTTTGTGACGCTACCTGGCCCAGGCTGTCGCCGGTAACCAGTGCCAGAGCGCGATCGCGTTTTGCGAGCACTTCAGCGATCCGCAGCATCATTCGGCGATAGAGCAGCACGCGATAATTTTCAGGAGCGTACCGCACGATCTCGCGTTGTATCGGTTCGAACGGTATGCGGTAAAGTTTCGCGTGAAATTGATACGGCACCAGCTGCCGCGCAAGCCCGCTAGCCACGTGCAGCGAAGATTCTCCGGGCATCGCGCCCGACCCGTAAAAATGCGCAAAGCTTAAATGCGCGCCGCGCTTCATCATGTGGTACGCGGCCACCGCTGAATCGTAACCCCCCGATAGCAGGCACATCATCCGCCCCGCGGTGTTCGCAGGAAGCCCACCAGCCCCGGGAATTTTCCTGGCATATACCAGCGCGGGTCCGGAAGTAATTTCGACGTAACAGGTCAGTTCCGGATCTTTCAAACGCACGCTCACGTTGCGTCCTTGCGCGCGAAGCTTTTCCAGAAGATGACGTCCCACGGCCGCTTCCACCTCCAGGCTCGTTTCAGGAAACGATTTGTCGCTGCGTTTTGCGCGAACGGCAAAATTCGTGAAACTCAGAGGCTCGATTTCTTCCCAGGCCGCCCGACAAATAGCTTCCCTGTTGCGTTCCACGGTGCGCGCGAGCGCGTAAAACGCAATTCCTAAAACCTGTTCCACGCGAGCAATCGCTTCGTGTTGCGACGCGCCATCACCGAGCGAGACCACGAATCGGTCGCCCGGCTTCTCGATGCGATCTATGGAGATGCCCTGCAACGACTGCCGCAGCGCGGTGGAAAGTTTGCGCAGAAAAAAACGCCGGTTGCGGCCCTTGAGCCACGCTTCGTGGTAATGCACGACGATGACTGGGTTGCTCATACGAATTTCACTTGGCTTGCATGGTCCCTTAACGTCTTAAAAGTATAACAGCCACCCGGGCCGGCTGTGTAGGCGTCGCCATCGGCGGCGTTCGTCGGCTCCTAATGTTCGCGGTTCGAGATCTGAGGGCGCGCCAAAGCAATAATTTACAAGCCGCAGTCCCTGTGATACACACGGGGCGCAACGCCGGGGGGGGGCCAATCGTGCGATAACTCAAAGGAAACAGCCCGAATTCAGACGCGACTTTCCACTACATCGGGGGTTATTATCTGCAACACTCAGTCCAAGCGGGCTTGTTGTGGGTGCGAATTTGAAAGCGACCTGAAGCTGTTGCGGTGCATCAAAGCTTTACCCGGACAACGGGAGGAGTTATGTGGAATAGGCGAGACTGGGACGATTTCTTCAATATCGTAAGAAAACCAGGCAGCACGCACCGGCCGCCGCGCCCTGTGGACTTGTCTCGTCGCAATCGCTTGGTGCCCACGGAAGGCTATAGCCTGGCTGAACTCGACGATGCGGGCCTCAGTATCGAGAAGGCTGAGTTCTTGGGCTTGCCAGTGGATGCCGGCCGTGTCGGATCTTACGGGCCAAACGTCGCCGCGCTTCGCGAATTCATTCGCTCTACCCGCTCACGGTTCTAAGATACCCTAGGCGTAGCAGCGATATTTGTTTTCCGCGACGCCTGCTCCGAGTTTAAGCTCCCTTCCCGCTCTTCGTCCCAGGCCGGAAATGCCCAGCGAGTAGGGCAAAAATTCCTCCCGCTATTGCCCCACCAATCGAGATTGCGTCCCAGGCAAGTCCCGAAGCAACTGCCAGCACCGCTGTCGCGCCGAATGGAACGAGCAAGGCCGCTAGCGCAGCTTCGCGCACTCCGATGCCGGCTTGCGTGATCGGAATAGCCGCTGAAAGTTTTGCCAGGGGCCACGCAAACAGCCATATGCGGAAGCGAAGATGCAAACCGCACGCGTTTGCTAGCACAACGTTGAGAACGATAAAAATCAGTTGCACAGTGACGCTCATGCTCAGCGCTCTCACCATTGCTCCGGGCTGCTTTACGGTTGAATGAACCGCGCCTCGCAACCGGACGAACCTTCGCCTCATGCGATAGGAAAATCGCCTCACAGGAAGCATTGCAATCGCGCTCGCGGCAGCAGCGATTCCGACAATTGCGATCCCGCCCGCAAGCTCGAATATTTTTCGGCTCCGCGAATCAAGCGTTCCGGGCACCAAGGCCGCTCCGACAGCGGCCAGCAGCACGAGCGCCGTAAAATCTGAAATCCTGTCCACCAAACTTCCCAGCAGAACGCCGGCCCTGCTTCTCGCCACGCGCAGTGCCATCGCCACGCGCAGAATATCTCCGCCGATCAGCGAAGGCAGAAACAACGATCCGAACAGCCCGGCGAAGTAACATCGCGCAGCTTGGCGAGCGCCGATGCCCGCGCCGCCCAAGTTCAAGACCAGCCGGTATTTCGCGGCTCCAATGCAGTGTGCGGCGAGATACCCAATCAGGACCAGAATCCACAGCCGCGCTGGTAAAAGTCCGAGGGCTTGCCAAACCTGGCGGCCTGGCAGAAGGCGGAAAAGCAGGTACAGAACGAGAGCGCTGCCCCCATACTGCAAAATTACTTGCAGCGTCTTGCGCGGCCAATTTCGTTTAGGGGATCGCGTTTCGGGCTGGAGTGTCACGGGAGGCGTCGGCACATTATGCGGCTCTCGGCTCCACGCTACAAGTGCCGTGCTAGAGACCGGTTACCGATTGACGCGATTATTCCGCCGCCGTGACTCGCTTCAACGATTTCATACGGCCCGAATTTCGCACCGCGGGCCAAACTCAGCGCACGTTCTCCACCAGGAAAAGGTCCGACAGTTCCCGATCAAAGGAATACGCGTAGGACTTGCCGTCCGGGGTTATGCGAACGTTTACAATCGCAGTTACTCCAGAAGAGTCGGTGGGGGCGAGGGTCATCACAAGCTCCCGCTTCCCGGTTGCCACGTCGAGCCGGTACACGGGCGCCGAGGTTTTTTCATCGTGGTAGACATAAGCCGAGCGACCGTCTGCCGACCAGGTGATCCAAATATCTTTCGGCAACCAGCCCGGAAGGCTTTGTGGTTCTCCGCCTGCCAGCGGATAAAGCTGACCCTTGCCGCTTAAATCTCGGGCGAAAGCGAATTTGCCGTCGGGTGAAACCACATGGGACTCGAAGTGCGCGGGCTCGACGGAAATCAAAGGCGTTACATTACGCGGCGCGCCGCCCACAAGATCTTGAACATACATTCGCCATCCGTGACCGTCATCGCTCGCGAAATAGATGGTCTTGCCGTCGGGCATCCAACCCTTCTGAGCAATTTGTCGGATTCCGCTGGAGTTCAGCACCTGCGTTTCCCCCACTCCAGTCGGCAGCAGAGCGAGATGCAGCATCTGGCCCACTGTTGCGGCTTCGGATGCCAACACCCGCGTCCCGTCTGGGGAGAGAACAGGTGCAGACCATGTGCCCAGTTTTACGGCCGGCGACCCATCGGCTCGTCGCAAGTAGGCCAGACCGGAAGCGCCAGCCGCTGATCCCCAATCGTCAAACGCGATCTGCGCGCCGTCCGGTGAAAGATCCCTCAGTTGAGCATAATCGAGCCAGGAGAGGTCACGTTCCTTCGTGTCTCCGGGTCCCCGAAATTGCAACCCACTGCGCCACGATTCTCTCGAGATGAGCATACGACCGTCATGCGACACATCATGTAGCCGAAGCATCCCGGGGAGCCGAAGAACAATCCGCTCTTTGCCCTTAAATGAGAGAGCATGAATTGCATCGGCCCAGCCCTCGGTTACGGTCGCCGCGTACCACACTTCGTCGCCTGATGGCGGCCAGGCCACCCCTTCCACGCTGACGAAAGGCGCTGTACGAATGAGCTCCTTTCCGCTTCTGTCCAGGGCAACCACCAATCCCGCATCGCCATCAACGCTCACAAATTCTGCAAATGCCACCGCGTTACCACGCGGCGAGATACGCAAATACCCCAACGAGCGAACGCTCTCGTAAATCACCTTCCCGCGCGGAAATTCCACGCGATACTTTCCCTCAACCTGGCGGATGACGGCCATCTCGCTGCCGTCGGTAGTCCAGTCAGCAGAAAGGGTATCCGCCGCAATCTCACGAGGCGACCCGCCCGACACCGGCACCGTGGCCAAGGTGCCCTGGCAGTTTCCGATATACCGATCTGTGCAACCGAGTGAAATCGCCAATTCGGAGGGGGATGCCGCAAACAGCGTGGAATTGATCAGATTCAGCGGGCGCGATTCCGGGCTATCGGGGACCGTCGAATACAGCTGGACGGGCTGGCTGTTCCAGCTCGCGCTGTAGTAAATCGAGCGTCCGTCGGAAGCGAAACGCGCAGCGTAGATCAAGCCGCTTTCAAATGTAAGTTGATGGTACGAGGGCGGTGAAGCGGAGCCAGCGCCGCGATGGAATAACCAGCCTCCCGCTCCCCCAACGACGAGCAGTAGTAGACCTGCAGCCAGTGGCACGAGCCACTTGCGCGGCTGTGTTTCGTTCACTGTCTCTTGCGCCGACACAGTCGATCCGGTCGTCGCCGAATTTCCGGATAGACCCTCGAGATTGAACGCAAGATCTCGTGCCGATTGAAATCGTTGCTGCGGTTTTTTCTCCAGACAACGCCGCACAATTCGCTCGACTGCCGGCGCGATGGGCTTGCTCGCCGTGCTTATTTCCGGCGGATCCTCTTTCAATATCGCCGTCATGGTCTCGGCCGAAGTGTCCCTGCGGAAAGCGCGCTGGCCCGAAAGCATTTCGTATAAAATAGTTCCTAGAGCAAAAATATCCGAGCGCGCGTCGGCGGCTTCACCCTTCACCTGCTCGGGTGACATGTATCCAACCGTGCCGAGAACCACGCCAGGGGACGTATCCTGTGGCGTTGCATCGAGCGTTGCGTTTTCGTCCGCAGCAGCTTGCAGTTTTGCCAGCTTCGCAAGCCCGAAATCGAGGATCTTCAGGCGGCCGTCCTGCGTGACAAAAACATTTTCCGGTTTCAGGTCGCGATGAACGATGCCTTTGTCGTGCGCGGCGGCGAGTCCTTGCGCGATCTGCGAAGCGTCTTCCACAGCGCGGCGCGTTGGAAGAGCGCCACTGTTCAACTCCTCGCGCAGTGAGTGCCCTTCCAGAAGCTCCGAAACGAGAAAGGGAGCGCCGTTAAATTCACCGATGTCGTGAATCGCCAGGATGTTAGGGTGATTGAGCGCAGCGACGGCGCGCGCCTCTTGCTCGAATCGCCGCAATCGATCTGCGTCCCTCGCGAACCCTTCGGGGAGGACCTTGATCGCGACGTCGCGACCCAACCGCATGTCCTTCGCGCGGTACACCTCGCCCATTCCACCCGCGCCGATAGGTGCGACGATCTCGTAGGGACCTAGCTTGGTTCCGCTGGGAAGCGCCATTGTGTGACGGCATTATACAGACTCAGAAACCAAAAGCAGTGACAACCGTCGCCATGGACTCAGAGCCTGATCAACGCGCCTCGGAAACCGGCTCAATACTGGGCCGCGAATCCGGTTGCAGTCGCTGACACAAAACTTTAAGGTATTGGCTCTTCAACAGTCCAGGGGGAGCGAGTGAAGAAGATTCGAGTGGTGCAATTTGGTGTTGGGCCCATCGGCGCGTCCATCGCTCGCTTGATGCGGCAGAAGGCAACCCTGGAGATCGTCGGAGCGATTGATAAAGACCCGGTCAAGGTTGGCCGCGACCTCGGTGAAGTGACTGGCGCGCCGGATGCGCCCTGGGGAATCGCCATTTCTGCCGATGCGCGGCCCTCGCTGGGAAAGTCCGTGGATATCGTCGTTCACTCCACTTCGTCCTATCTTCCGAGCGTAATGGATCAATTGCTGGAATGTCTCGCGGCAGGCTGCTGCATCGTGTCCACCTGCGAAGAATTAGCCTACCCGTGGAGAAAACACCCGGACCTATCAAAGCAACTCGACTCCGCCGCGAAGGAGGAAGGCGTCGCACTGCTTGGCACCGGAGTGAATCCCGGATTTGTGATGGACAAACTGGTTTTGACGCTCTCCGCGGTTTCGCAACGAGTGGACTGGGCCAGCGCCGTGCGCATCGTGGACGCCTCGAAGCGCCGCCTGCCATTGCAAAGGAAAATCGGCGCGGGCATGACGCCCGAAGAATTTCGAACGCAAGTTGCCGCCGGCGTGATCAAACATCACGGATTGCCGGAATCGATTGCCATGGTCGCCGATGGGCTGGGCTTCGCCTTGGATGATATTTCAGAGACCATTAATCCAGTGATTGCAGAAGAAGAGGTGAAGACAGAATTTCTGGAGGTTGCGAGCGGGCAGGTGGCTGGAGTGCATCAGATCGCTCGCGGAACTGCCGCAGGTAAAGAGAGAATTTTTATGGAACTGAAAATGTACGTCGGCGCAAAGCAGCCCTCCGACACAATCGAATTGAAGGGCGAGCCGAATCTTTCGCTCCTCATTCCCGGAGGCACACATGGCGACATCGCCACCGCTGCCGTCGTCGTCAACGCAATTCCCGCAGTCCTCGCCGCTCCGGCCGGCCTACGAACCGGGCGCGATCTCCCTTTTAGCTTTTCTCCGTCCATGACAGCCAAGTAGGGGTTCTTCGCTAAGATTTTTTCCAGAAGCGCGCGACAGCGGCGAAGTCCGGGTCATCGGTCGAGGATTTTTTCACCGCGTCATAGGTGGAATAAGCGGCGGCCGCGGCCGGAAGCGTTATCGCGTGCTGCTTGGCCAGATCGAGCGCGAGCCCAATATCTTTGTGCATCAGGCGAAGAGGAAAACTTGGCGGATATTCGTTTTTCAGCATAAGGGGTGCTTTGACGTCCAGAACTCCCGCGCGTGCCATGCTGGATTGCAGCACTTCAATCAGACGCTCGCCGGGAACACCGGCAGTCGTAACGAGCGCGAGCGCCTCAGCCAGCGCGTCGACCTGCAACGCCAGAATCAAATTCATGGCAAGTTTCACCGTTTGACCGGCTCCGTTTGGTCCCAGAAGAAAAATGTGTTTCGCCATCGTTTGAAGCGCAGGCTTGGCGCGCTCAAGAACTTCTTTTTCCCCGCCGACCATGAAAACGAGCTCGCCCTTTTCGGCACCCCAGGTCCCGCCTGTGACCGGCGCGTCGAGAAAGCCGACTCCTCGTTCCGTGCAGGCAGCTGCTATTTTGCGGGCGAGCGCAGGAGAAACTGTGCTGGAGTCGATGTACGTGCTGCCGCGCCGCAAACCTTCCATCGCGCCGTCGCGGCCCCACAAAACTTCTTCCAGCGCGGGCGGATCGCTGACGATTGTAATTAGCACGTCAGCTTTTGCAGCCGTCTCGCGTGGATTTGTTCCGACTTTCACATCGAACTGCGCGTTTTCGCGAGCTAACTCGTCTGCCTTTTCACGCGTGCGATTCCATAGCACTAGCGGAAATCCGGCCTTTAGCAGATTTCTGCACATCGGCATGCCCATCAACCCGAGCCCCATGAATCCGACGGTTGGTTTCATCCACGCCTCCGGGAATAAGAATCGAATATACGCGCCCGACTGCAAGAATGCTTTTGGAAAAGTGCGATGGAATCGGTTCGAAGAGTGCGATTTTTTGGGCTGTGCTCGAAGCTAAGATTTTTTCTTAGAGGCGAGCGCCGGAATGGGCGTGGGCCGGGAAGGCTCGGCGTGCGTTTCGCTGACGTGGATCACGAACTGATAGGGAATTTCGACGCGCATGGTTTTTTCTCTGCCGCCCAGGGAAAAGCGGTCCTCCAGAAAGATGGACTTCCCCGAGTCGGATACGAGTGTGCCCACCGCCGAGAGGTGAATATCGGCCGTGCGATAGTGCGCTTCCACGCGCTTGCCTACCAGCGATGAGTAGCGTCCCATAATTTACCAGTTTGAAATGCGTGAAGAAAACGGTCAATGATACCACCAGGTATACTATTTGGTTAAATAGATTACTAAAGAACTAGTGCTAAGGATGGTGAGATGGGGGAGCTTCATACTGAAAGACGATCGAATCCAAAGGTTTCAACGTCAGATCGGCGGTGAACATCAAAACGAGCGGCGCTACGATACTGAAAGCGAGGTAGCTCAAGAGCAACGGCAGCACCCATCCGAGCGCGCCGGGCTGCCCGGAATAGTGGGCGCTGGCGAGCCACCAGACTATTGCGCCAGCGACGAGGCCGGCATAGGCCGGGAGGTTTCGGCTGAGTGCGGAGATTTCCAGCGGATGCTGGCATGAGGGACAGACCAAGTCATAGGAGTACGCGACGACTTGTCCTGGCGGAAGAAACGCGAAGCAATTCGGGCACTGGCGCGCCGACATACTCACCTCCCAAAAACTCAGTTAAATTCCATTCCAATCCAACAATATAACGCCCGATCTCGCGACGGCTCAAACCGGTGAAAACTCGACGCGATGGCGGAACGGGTCAATGCGCTCCGCGCGCACACGAATGCGGTCACCGAGGTGGAAAATCACCTGCGCGCTTTTGCCGCGCGATCCTCGATGCGATTCGCAAACAATCGCATGATCGCGGTCGCGATAAGCGCATCGTTGGGCCGTAAATTCCTCCAGGCGGTCCACGCTGACGAGACCTTCCACGAAAATTTCCACTAGCTCGACGAAGAATCCGAATTTCTGCACTGAAATAATCAGCGCATCGTACTCTTCGCCGAGGTGGCTTTCCATAAACTGCGCGGTCTTCCATTCCATCAGCTCGCGCTCCGCTGAATCGGCGCGACGCTCGGCTTCGGAGCTTTCCACGGCGATTTCCTGGAGTTCCACGCGCCGATAAGGACCGAGCATAGCGACGGATTCAGGCCTGCCCGGGCGAGGGTCTTCGACCGCGGCTCGAATCGGCTTTACATCAGGATTTTCCAGCGCCCATTTTAGGGCGCGATGAACGATGAGGTCGGGATAACGGCGAATAGGCGAAGTGAAATGAGTGTACTCGTTCGTCGCGAGCGCGAAGTGGCCCAGGACGTCGGCGGCGTAGCGCGCTTGCTTGAGCGAGCGCAACATCAGGTAGGAAAGAATGCGCTCTTCCGGTTTTCCGGCAATTTTCTGCGTGAGGCGCTGATAGTGCTGCGGACGAATATCGACTTCATCGGCGGCGGGCAATGTGACCGTCATCGGGCGCATGCGGCCGCGCTTTCCCCGGCCGGTTCGCGCCTCCTGGCGGACCGCGCCGTGGCGAACGGCTACGCGGCGCTGCGCGAGATCTTCGACTCCCAGGGAATAGCCGAAAGCCTGGGCGAGTTCCTCGAATTCGAGAACTTTTTTCGGGTCAGGTTTTTCGTGAACGCGATGGAGCGAAGCAACTCCTCGCTTTTCCAGGTATGGCGCGACGGCTTCATTGGCCGCGAGCATGAATTCTTCGATCAGGCGGTGCGCGATGTTGCGCTCGCTGCGGACGATGCTGAGCATGCGTCCATCGTTGTCGAATTCGATGACCGGCTCGGGAAGATCGAAATCAATCGAGCCGCGAGCGTTGCGGCGGCGGTTTAGTAAGAGCGCGAGTTCTTTCATTCGGCGGAAATCCTGCACCAGCGGGGCGTAGCGCGCGGTTATTTCCGGATCGCCTTCGATGACTTTGTTGACGTTGGTGTAGGTCATGCGCTCGGCGGAACGAATCACGCCCGAAAAGAACTCCGACTGAATCATTTTTCCGGTCGCGTCCATTTCCATCACGACGCTCATTACCAGGCGGTCCACTTTTGGATTCAGCGAGCAAATGCCGTTGGATAGCTCTTCGGGGAGCATGGGCACCGCGCGATTGGGGAAATAAACGGAGGTGCCGCGGAGATGGGCTTCGCGGTCGAGCGCCGAGTTGCGCGGAACATAATGTGCGACGTCGGCGATATGGACTTGAAGTTCGAAGTTTCCGTTCGGGAGCAGTTCCACGCGGACGGCGTCGTCGAAGTCGCGAGCTGTTTCGCCATCAATAGTGACGATTGCGAGATCACGGAAATCGCGGCGTCCCGCGAGCTCGGACTTTGCGACTTCCTGTTTTTCGTTTCGCGCTTCGGCCAAAACTTCGTCGGGGAAAACGTGAGGCAAGTGATGCTTGCGAATTATGATTTCGACGTCCACTCCGATTTCGCCTGGGCGACCGAGAATTTCCAAGACGCGTCCGACGGGCGCGAGGCCACCTTTGGGATAGCGCCTGATTTCGACGTCTACGACCGCGCCGTCAAGCTCGGGAAGACGTAAGCGGCGATTCGCGAGAGGCTGATTTTCCGCGGCAGGGCCCAGTTTTTCGCGCAGGGCAGGGGTCAGCTCGTCGCCGGGAGGAATCAGTACCTCGTGCAGGATGCGCGTGTCGTAGGGGAGAACGACGTTGCCTTGCGCGCCATAGCGGAAAAGACCCACGAGCGTGGGGTGCTGGCGTTCGATGATTTGGACCACGCGGCCTTCGGCGCGGCCGTCCGGGCGGCGGCGTTCGACGCGGCCCAGAACGCGGTCGCCGTTCATCGCGTCGCCCAAATTGTCGCGCCCAATGAAAAGATCGCCGTCGATTCCGCGAATGGGAGAATCGGGAACCAGGAAGGCGTAGCCTTCGCGATGGGCGACGATTCTGCCGGGGATGAGATTCGGATCCTGGCGAGGTTTTGACGCCGCGGCGGAAGTCAGCGGCTGATTTTGCGAGCGACCCTGCGCGGCAGTCTTCGCGGGAGCCGACTCACGCTCTTTCCTCTTTGTGGCGGCTTTCTGCGTCTCTTTTGCGCCGGGCAATTTGTAGCGATTGCCGCGCGTTTCTTCCACATCGCCGCTTTTCTTAAGGCGATGGAGGACGCGGGGGAGGAAGCGCCGCCCGTGATGCTTCAGCTCCATGCCGTGAGCGATCTGGCGGATGCTGGCCGGCTCGGAAAGCGTGGCGAGGTGGGCGAGAACGAGCTCAGGGCTCACTTCGGGCGGGCGCGATTCTTCCTGGGGATCGTTGGGGTGGCGCTGATTAGGAACGCCCATGAGGTCTCGATCGGGTGCCGGATTTGGCGGCAGGCGCAGAGGACTGAGCGCTGAAATTCAGCGACAATTTGAACGGCCGACGTGCAATTCTAGAACCGGGTAGAAACGTCGCGATCGTTTGTTTTGAATAAGTTACAGCCATTTCTACATATTGGGCAGAACCGGGTAGAAATGCAGCCGGGACGCTTGAAACTAAGGCGTCTTTTGCAGCTGGGAAGCTAGGGATTGAGGGCTGACAGAGTGTCCCAACTGAGTCTTGATGAAGCGTTCGACGATATTCTATTTTAATCACGACCGACGCTAGCACGTGATTCGGCGAAATTCAAGGATGTGAACGTTGTGAGCATAACTCTGCGAAACGGCTCTTTCCCATTTTCGGGAAACGCGATGGAGGTCGAAACGAAGGGATTCAAGAGAGCAACGTCTAGTTCTGTTTGGGTCTCTTGTAATACCCGCCAGACATTTTGCCAAAATCAAAAAACCGAACTTTGTCGCCTTCAAAGGAAATAACAGCACTCTTGCTAAGATCAAATCCATTGGGGAGAGCTTGTGGAGGCCAGATTTTGTTGTCGAAAAAAATCGCGACTTCCTGCGTCGTCGCGCCCTGACCGACCCACCTATTTCCCGCACTCAAAAGGAGCTCGTTGTTGTCCGATTTTAAGTCGATGTAGAGATTCGTACTAACGATACCGAGGCCGCCTTTAGCGAAGCACTCATTCGTGGACAAAGTGTTCTTGTCCGTCTGGAGCGGAGGCAGCAGAGTCGCTTCGCCGTTTTCGATTTTGAAGGTCATCGAGTCGGCACGCTGCGTCGTGCCATCGGCATTTTCCACGACAACATCGCCCATTGCCTCAAGCGTTGAACGCTGCACATCGTAGACGATATGGTCCGCTTGCAGTGTGAAGAGGTTGTAGGCCACGAAAACAAGGCTCTGGGAACCGGGTAAATGCTCGCCCGTGTTGTAAGTGTATCCCCGGTCTGTTGGCCTTCGAGTCTCATATTGAATGAAGAGATCAAACGGAACCTTGTCTTGGTCTTGCGAGGGAGCCGGGAAGGAGTCCCCACCGCCGCAGATCCTCACGCCATCGTCGGCGGCCTGCAGTGGTTGGTCGAGCATCGGTTTCTTGGAATCGCAGAACGGACCTGCTGGGCCAAGGGTGATATTGAAAGTGAGGCTTGTTGGCGACGCCACGCGGAATAATGGGCGTCGATACCTTTCCACGTATCGCTCCACAGGCTTTGCCGTCATGGTGTAAAGACCAACCGGAAGGTTCGCTTCATAGGAGCCACTCTTATCGCTAGACACGGTTACGCTGATCTTCTGGCTTTCGAAAGTTACTCCGGCCCCACGAACGGCAGAATCGTTGAAAGCGCGGATCGTGCCGCGGACCTGGAAAGTCGGAAGCTCAGTCACAGGGGCCGCAGATTGCCCGAACGAAGTAGCGCAGGCCAGCAAAGCCACGAGGATAATTGTGGACGTAAACTCGGCGACGACCGACCCTTTCACCTCGATGATTTTGCCAATTGACATGACCGCAGGGCGGATAATACCACACAGATAATTGACTACTGTGCGCAGCGTTTTCCGAACTATGTAACGGTGCGGAAGTTGCCGGCAACATCTAAGATTCTCTGCGAAGAAAAACAATGGTCTAAACGGAGGAAAGAGATGTCGATAAGCCAAGCCGAGAAAGGGAAGCGGTTTCGGGCGCTGCATGACGGGCCGGGGACGTTTGTGATTCCGAATCCATCGAATGCGGGGACGGCGAGAATACTGACCTCCCTCGGATTCAAGGCGTTGGCTACGACGAGCGCGGGTGTGGCGTTCTCTTTGGGACGGCGGGATGGCGCGGGGTTGGTGAGCCGAGAAGAGACGCTGGAGCATGCGCGAGAGATTGTGGAGGCAAGCGATTTGCCGGTGTCTGCCGATCTGGAGAAATGTTTTGGCGACGAGCCGGAGATCGTGGCGGAAACGATACGCAAAGCGGCGGCGGTTGGACTGGTGGGCGGGTCTGTGGAGGACGCGAGCGGAGATCCGAATCGTCCGATCTACGATCACGTTCTGGCGGTTGAGCGCGTTGCGGCGGCGGTGGCGGCGGCGCGAGCGTTGCCGTTTCCGTTTGTGGTGGTGGGGCGGGCGGAGAATTTTCTGCACGGGCGCGCGGACTTGAAAGACACGATACGGCGATTGGAAGCTTATGCGGAAGCAGGAGCGGACGTGCTTTTCGCGCCCGGGTTGCCCGATCTGGACGCGATCCGCGCGGTTTGTTCGGCGGTGGCGCCGCGCGCAGTTAACGTGCTGGCGGGCGGGAAGGGGAGCGGGTTGACTGTCGCGAACCTTGCGGCGGCGGGAGTGCGGCGGATCAGCGTTGGATCGGCTTTGACGCGCGCAGCGTTCGGAGCCTTTTTGCGAGCGGCTCGCGAGATCATGGAGAAAGGCACGTTCACGTTTGGGGATGACGCGGCATCGTTTGCGGAGCTTACGGAATTCATGAGTGAAGGGTAGAGATTGAAGGTGACCCATCGGGGACTGGGCGTGTATGTTAAGGAAATCAAAGGAGCCGGCGAGACGCCGGCGCTACGAAAGACAACAGCGCAGGTCGAAGTCCTCGGGTCTGAAGACCCGAGCTACATTGATCCCTACCGCACTTCAAGAAAGTTCGAGCGCAACACCTAGCTAGGGTTCGGGGGGTTCGGTGATGGGGAGATCCAGGATGACGATTTTTCCGTCGCTAGTACGTTCGAGGGCGGGGGCGTATTCGCCGAGGAGTTCGCGGCGCCACCAGTCGCCGTTTACGCGCTTGGTGCGCAGGTCGGTGAACCAGTACTGGTAAATTACGGAGCGGACCTGGCGCGGCGGCGCGCCGGCGAAAGGATTTTTGGCGAAAAGTTCGAGCACGGGACCATCATTTTTAATCAGGCGTTCTTCAGTCCAAACGACGAAACGGGAATCCCGCCAGGGGCCGAGCGAAGCAAACCACAAATTCCAATCGAAGCGCGGCTGATAGGGGGCGTAAATTCCCGGAGCTTCGTGAATGTCCTGCGGCTTATAGCGGAAGGGATACGGGGTCCAGGTTTTTCCATCAAGCGAACCTTGAAATTCAATTTCGTAGCGGCCGTGAGTCATGACGGCGAAAAGGCCGTAGCGATTGGCGATGCGAAAAGGTTCGATCGCGCGCAAGGGCGATTGCGGGAGCGGCACGCTGGGAAACAGCATCCAGACAAGCTGGGCGGTGGCGCAATAAAAAATGAAGGTGAGGCAGGCAGCGGCAATTGTTCTGCGCAGAGGGGTGAGGCGTTCGCGCCAAGTGACGCGCGGGATTTCGTTTTCGGTCGCTTCGATCGTCGCAGGCGCTTTGTGAAATTTCAGCGAGGTTATCGCTTCGATGCGGTCGCGGATTGCGCTCGGGACGATCCATTCGATCACGCGGTCGTCAAGCAAGAGGAAGCCCAGCAGGAGAACCACATAATTCAGGAAAGCGTAATTTGCGGTGAGGATAATGGAAATTTCGAAAGGCGTGACGATACAAAAGCAGAGAATGCGGAAACGCCTGGGGAGAAAAAGCAACCAAACGAAAACGAGTTCGGTCGAAAGAGTGTAGAAGACGGCGGAGGCGTGAAACCAGTGCGGCAATTGCTGGACGTACCAGCCAATCCAGGTGGGGAGCGGGCCGTTCTGGTAGTAGTCGTCCATGGCGGTGAACTTGCGCCAGGCAACGTCGCCGCTGGCGATTTTGGCCACGCCGGATTCGAAATAGATGCGAAACCATTCCCATTGAAGAAGAAAGAGGCTGGCGCGGGACGGCGGATTTGCGCGTCCAAGGCCGGGCAAAAATCCCGGAGGAGAGAAAAATAAGGCGAGGAAGCCGGCTTCGAGCAACATGCCGTCGGATTGGTAGTTGGAAAAATCCTGGGCGGCGCAGACAAATGACAGGAAGCAAGCGAAACAGACTAAGAGCGAGGCGCGAGGCCAGAGATTTGCCACCAGTAAGATAGACGCGACGACTCCCAGCCAGCAGACGGCCATCAAGGAGCGATCAGTGGCGCTGAACCAGAACAGGGTGGGTGCAAACCAGAATTTTTGTGCCGGCAATGCTGCGGCAACAGCTTTCAGATAATCAGTGGCGGGAAGGATTCCATTGGGGCCGATCAAACCCTTGATTTGAAACAGCAGGGAATAGAACGCGGAGAAGTAAATCAAACCCAGGACGCGGAGGAAAATCCAGCGCGGCCAGAGATGGCCGGGACGCGTGGCGTCTATGGGCTCAGGGCCCAGGAGCCATTCCAAGGCTGACGGGAAGTCCAATTCCATTGGCGAATTATAACGGCTTCGATGGCGCTTAAAACACAGTTCGATACAAATCAGCCGTGGGGCGAAACTGGAGCAAAGAGGCGTTTCTCTTTCCACACATTCGACTTTGGGGTCTTTCATTTGAAACTGAGGGATTGCTATAATTGCGGAGTTGGCCGTCCCTCCCTGTACCAACCCGTAGTGTCGGTTTTGCCTGAGATAGACCTGTGCGAGCGCGCAGATGCGGCACAGAGCGCCAGAAAGTTCAAATCGTTCGGGGGTTTTCAATCATGGTGGGTCTGCCGCATCCTAGTGTTCGATGGATTTCCGTCTTATTTTCCGTTTGCGCTTTGGTTGCGTTGTCAAGCTGCGCAGGTATGCCGCCGTTCGCTGCACCGACGCTTAGCTCTATCTCTGTGACATCAACAAATCTAACCATCGCGGCCGGAACGACGGAACAGTTCACGGCGACCGGGAACTATGCCGATGGCTCGACGAAGAATCTCACCGCCTCGGTAATATGGAGTTCTCAGAATCCGAACGTGGCAACGATTACAGCGGGCGGGTTGGCCAAAGCAGTAGCGGCAGGAACGAGCAAAATTGAGGCAACAATCGCAGGATCCGCCGGCGTCAGCGCAGCCGCTACCAACGCTGTTTCAGGAGGCGTCATTGGCTCGACGATTTTGACGGTGACGTCCGCAACGCTGGTATCGATAGCGGTGACGCCAGCAAGTCCTTCGATTGCCAAGGGCACGACGCAGCAATTCACGGCGACGGGGACTTTTTCGGATAATTCCACGCAGAACTTGACAGGCTCGGTGACTTGGACTTCGCAGACTGGCGGTGTAGCCGCGATTACTGCGGGCGGCCTGGCCTCAGGGGTGGTGGCCGGAACGAGCAAGATTCAGGCGGCTTCGGGAGGCGTCAGCGGTTCGACGACTCTCACGGTAACTTCCGCGACGCTGGTATCGGTTGCGGTGACGCCAGCGAATCCTTCGATTGCCAAGGGCAAGACGGAACAGTTCACGGCGACGGGGACTTTTTCGGATAATTCCACGCAAAACTTGACAGGCTCGGTGACTTGGACTTCGCAGACTACCAGCGTTGTTACCATCACTGCGGGCGGCTTGGCCACAGGAGTGGCGACAGGAGCGAGCCAGATACAGGCTGCTTCGGGAGCCGTCGACGGGTCGACGAATCTCACGGTGACTGCGCCTACACTGGTGTCGATTGCGGTGACGCCCGCGAACCCTTCGATTGCGAAAGGCAAGACGGAACAGTTCACGGCGACGGGAACGTTCTCGGATAGTTCCACGCAGAATTTGACCAGCACGGCTACCTGGAGTTCGGTGACTACCACGGTGGCGACGATCGCCGCAGGCGGCTTGGCCACAGCAGTGGCGGCAGGAACGAGCAAGATTGAGGCTACGTCCGCAGGCATCAGTGGCTCAACGATTCTCACGGTGACATCTGCGACGTTAGTGTCGATTGCGGTGACGCCGGCGAACCCTTCGATTGCGAATGGCACGAAAGAGCAGTTCACAGCGACGGGAACGTTCTCGGATAGTTCCACGCAGAATTTGACCAGCACGGCTACCTGGAGTTCGGTGACTACCACGGTGGCGACGATCGCCGCAGGCGGCTTGGCCACAGCAGTGGGGACAGGGACAAGCACGATTAAGGCTGTTTCGGTAGGCATTACCGGCTCAACGACTCTCACAGTAACTGCGGCGACGCTCGTGTCGATTGCGGTGACGCCGGCGAACCCTTCGATTGCGAATGGCAAGACGGAACAGTTCACGGCTACGGGCAAGTTTTCGGATAATTCGACGCAAAACTTGACCAGCACGGCTACCTGGAGTTCGGTGACGACGACTGTGGCGACGATTGCCGCGAGTGGGCTGGCCACAGCGGTGGCGGCAGGAACGAGCAAGATTGAGGCTACGTCCGCAGGCATTACCGGCTCAACGACTCTCACGGTAACGGCCGCGGCGCTGGTATCGATTGCGGTGACGCCGGCGAATCCTTCAATTGCAAAGGGCGCAACAGAACAGTTCACGGCGACCGGAACTTTCTCGGACAGTTCGACGCAAAACTTGACGAGCACGGCTACCTGGAGTTCGGTGACCACTACGGTGGCGACGATCGCCGCGGGCGGGTTGGCCACAGCAGTGGGGACAGGGACAAGCACGATTAAGGCTGTTTCGGGAGGTATTACCGGCTCAACGACTCTCACGGTAACGGCCGCGACGCTGGTATCGATTGCGGTGACGCCGGCGAATCCTTCAATTGCAAAGGGCGCAACAGAACAGTTCACGGCTACGGGCAAGTTTTCGGATAATTCGACGCAAAACTTGACCAGCACGGCTACCTGGAGTTCGGTGACCACCACGGTGGCGACGATTGCCGCGGGCGGCTTGGCCACAGCGGTAGCAGTAGGAACGAGCCAGATTCAAGCTGTTTCGGGAGGTATTACCGGCTCAACGACTCTCACGGTAACGGCCGCGACGCTGGTATCGATTGCGGTGACGCCGGCGAATCCTTCAATTGCAAAGGGCGCAACAGAACAGTTCACGGCGACCGGAACTTTCTCGGACAGTTCGACGCAAAACTTGACGAGCACGGCTACCTGGAGTTCGGTGACCACTACGGTGGCGACGATCGCCGCGGGCGGGTTGGCCACAGCAGTGGGGACAGGGACAAGCACGATTAAGGCTGTTTCGGTAGGCATTACCGGCTCAACGACTCTTACAGTAACTTCCGGCACAGCATCGCTGCAGGTGCTTGTGGTAAGCCCGCAAAATCCCGTAATAGCGGATAACAGCGCGACGCAGACCTTTACGGCTACGGGACACTTCAGTGACGGCAGCACGCAGAATCTGACGGACAGCGCGACATGGACATCTTCGAGTACGGGCGTGGCTACAGTGAGCGCGGCCGGAGTAGCGACCAGCAAGGCGCTGTCGGGAGGAGTGAACGCCGGGTACACGTCCATCCAGGCGGTAGTGGGGGCGATAAAGGGCGTCTCTATTCTGAGTGTGACGAATCACACCAGCAACAGCAGCGGGTTTGCAGGTGTCCTTACGCAGCACAATGATATTGGGCGTACGGGACAGAATTTAAGCGAGACGGTCCTGACTCCGGCCAACGTTAACACCACAACTTTCGGCAAGAAGTTTTCGCAGGCTGTAGATGGATTTATTTACGCGCAGCCGCTGTATGTCCCGAACGTGACGATCGGTGGAAGCGTGCACAATGTGATATATGTGGCGACGGAAGGCGACAGCGTGTACGCGTTTGACGCCGACAGCAACACGGGAACGAACGCGGGATTGCTGTGGCATGCAAGCGTGATTGATACGGCGCACGGAGCGGCGGCTGGCGCAAAGACGGTGAATATTGAGGCCACTCTCGACTCGGGCTGCTCCGATCTGATTCCACAGGTGGGTATCACGAGCACGCCGGTAATAGATCCCAGCAGCGGAACCATGTACCTCGAAGCGACGTCCGAGGAAAACGGAGCATTCATTCACCGGCTCCATGCGCTCGATATCACGACCGGCGATGAAAAAGCGCCGGGGCCAGTTGCAATCACGGCAAGAGTTCCGGGAACCGGTGCCGGCAGCAGCGGCGGGATGGTGAGTCTAGACGGACTTCATCATCTGAACCGGCCGGGTCTGTTGTGGCTGAATGGGGTTCTTTACCTTGCCTATGCATCGCATTGCGACGACGGGCCGTATCACGGCTGGCTCTTCTCTTACAACGCCGGGACGTTTACTCAAACATCTCTCCTGATCACAACTCCCAACGGAAGTGACGGCGGTTTCTGGATGTCGGGCGCAGGCGTGGCCGGGGATTCCAACGCAAATATTTTTATTGCGTCTGGAAACGGCGACTTCGACACGACACACGTACCCGCACGAGAATTAGGCGACACGATCATGAAACTGTTCTATCCGGGCACTTCCACAATCTCTCTGCTGGACTATTTCACTCCGTACGATCAAAGCAGCCTTTCCTCAGGCGACATCGACTTAGGGTCGGGCGGTGTTTTGTTGCTTCCGGACCAAGCAGGGAGCGTTACACATGAACTAGTAGAAGTAGGGAAAGAAGGAACGATTTATGTGATCAACCGGGATCAGATGACGGCGAATAATCTGCACTACTGCCAGACAGACTGCAATAACAAGGACGCGCAGATTACGCAGGAGATTCAAGGGGAAATCAACGGGCTGTGGAGCATGCCTGCTTACTTCAACGGCATCGTTTATTTCGGAGGTGCCGGCGATAGTCTGAAGTCTTTTCCTGTAACGAGCGGGTCGTTGTCGGCCACACCCAGCGAAACTTCCAGCCATTCGTTCGGCTTTCCGGGGGCAACGCCGGCGGCTTCCGCGAACGGAAACACAAATGGAATCATCTGGGTGATTGACACATCTGATTACGGCACGCCGGGGCCTGGGCCCGGTCCGGCAGTATTGTATGCATATGAAGCGGGCAACCTTTCGGCGTTGTGGAACAGCAGCCTATCCGCAGGAGATGCTGCAGGGGATGCCGTAAAGTTCGCTGTTCCGACGATCGCGAACGGCAAGGTGTATATCGGAACACAAGCCCAGCTCGATGTGTACGGAACGCTGCCATAGGTTTGACCTTCTCTTATGCTGAAGACTTCGCGTGGGCCGGAGAGAGCGAGGTTTTTTCCGCGCCTTTCCGCGGCGCGGGGAGCTTAACGAAGCGGGGCAACGGCGGTAGTGCTTGCATGTCCTCGTGAGCTTCCGAGAAACCGATTAAAAACTCCTGAGCATTAAAGCGGAACCCATTGCGCGAGACGGAGAGAAGACCTGCTTCGCGCCCGCGAACGTAGTCTCCGCTCGGAAGCAAGTATCGAGTCTTCTCAGTATCGGCCAGGTATGGCGAAATGACTTGGGTGAAAACCTGAGTGTATAGGGCGGGATCCTTCAACCGGAACATCACTTCGACGCGTTCGTTAATGTTGCGCTGCATCCAGTCGGCACTCCCCAGATAGACTTCGGTACTGCCTCCATTGCCAAAAGCAAAAATGCGGCTGTGTTCGAGGAACCGGCCGATGACACTTCTGACTCGAATGCGGCTGCTGACTCCACGAACGCCAGGACGCAAAGCACAAGCACCGCGCACGATAAGTTCAATCTGCACGCCAGCCTGCGAGGCGCGATAGAGAGCCTGGATAATTCGTTCGTCGAGCAGCGCATTTACCTTCGCGAAAATGAATGCCGGGCGACCGGCGCGCGCGTGAGCGGTTTCCCGCTCAATCAAACTCAAGCAGCTTTTTCCTAAATTCAACGGTGCCACAAAAAGCGGCAGATATTGCGGGCGTTCGGAATAGGCGGTCAGATAATTGAAAACGTTTTGCACGGCGGCGGTAATACGGGCGTCGCTGGTCAGCAGACTCAGGTCGGTGTAGTAGCGGGCAGTGGAAGGATTGTAGTTCCCCGTGCCGAGATGCGCATACTGGCGGATCTTGCCGCCTTGCTCGCGGCGGGCGATGAGGGCGAGTTTGCAATGCGTTTTCAGGCCCACCAAGCCATGAAAGACCTGCACGCCGGCGTCCTGCAGATTGCGCGCCCAGCGGATGTTCGAAGCTTCATCGAAGCGCGCTTTCAGCTCCACGACAACGGCGACTTCTTTCTTGGCCGCGGCTTCAATCAAAGAGCGGACGATGGGCGAATTTTCGCTGGTGCGGTAGAGCGTTTGCTTAATGGACAGAACGTCGGGATCCGTGGCAGCGCTTTCGATGAAGCGAACGACTGATGAATAGGAATCGTAGGGATGGTGCAGCAAAACGTCGCGCTTTCGAATCAGCTCGAAAAGCGCGCTGGGCCCAGGCTTCAAGGCCAGTTCACGAGGAACGAACGAGCGGAATTTAAGATCGGGGCGCGCGATGGCATCATAAAGATAGGCGATGCGCGAAAGATTGGGGGGACCATTCACGCGGAAAATTTGCCAGGGTGCCAAACGAAAATTCGCGACCAGACGGTCGATAATTTCCTGATTAGCGCTCGCTTCTATTTCCAGGCGCACAGCTTCGCCTTTTCTGCGGCTATGAAGCTGAGCGTCGACGGAGTCCATAATGCTGCGCGATTCCTCCGCTTCCAAATAGAGATTGCTGTTGCGGGTAACGCGGAAAGCCGCGGCGGAGAGAACTTCGTATCCGTGATACAGGCGCTCGGCAAAGGCGTGAATGACGTCGGATAGGAAAACATATTCGACCGCGTCATTCGCAGACGGCACCTGTACCAAGCGGGGCAGGGCGCGCGGCACGGTGACGACTCCGAGATAAGGGAGCGAACCGCGCCGTTTGGGGCACAGCAGAAATGCCAAACAAATCGCCTTATTAATTACATGCGGGAAGGGATGAGCGGGATCAATGGTGACCGGCGTGAGCAGCGGCTCCACGGCTTTTGTATAAAAATTGCCGATGTGGGCGCGTGCAGCGGGCCGCAAGGCACGCATGTTAACCACACGAATCGATTCGTCAACGAGCCCAGGAACGAGATCTTCCCGCCAGCAATCATACTGAGCATTTACGAATGCATGGGTTCGAACGGCAAGTTCGGTGAGTACTTCGCGCGGCGTGCGGCCATCGGGGCCGGGGTCTTTGATGCCGTGTTCGACCTGCTGCAAAAGCCCCGCGACTCGGACTTCGACGAATTCGTCGAGATTGCTTGCTGTGATGGCTAGAAATTTCACGCGCTCAAGGAGCGGATTCTTTGCATCGCGCGCTTCTTCAAGCACGCGCTCGTTGAACTGCAGCCAGGAAAAATGACGATTCAAAAATAAATGGGGAGCTGCCAGCTTGTTCCGCGCCATGCTCGCCTCAGACGCTTAGACTATCAGGATACGCAGAAGGAAAGCATTACAGGCATGTGACGCGGGCTGGGCCGGTTCCGGAGTAGGAACGGATCGAGGATTCCGGTAAATAAGGGTCCCTAGGCGTTTACGTATTCGACGATAATCCCTTTGCTCTGCGAGTAAATTAAATACTCGCCGGGCGCAATGGCTTCCAGCCGATCTACTCGCACGCGCGCTTCCTCGATTCCCGGTACCGCAGTGATCCAGAGAGGCCTGCCGTTTTGAAGCCGCTTAAAAATATCGAAATTCGTCTCCATGAAAACCTCCGAACACTTTGTATTTTCTTCGATGCACACGCCTAATAGGGCACATGGGTGGCCATGGGGGGTCTCCAATTACCATCTTAGATTCTTACACTTAGAGGGGCATACATTGTTCTATTGAGGAAATTTCTTCTTTCTACCAGCGTATCCGGAGTACCAGGGTGGGGAGTAGTCAGGAGAGAGGTTGAGTGCTGAAAACGACCTCGCCGGTGGAAGCGTCACGCACAAAATATGCCGCTGCGGATTGGGAGACCAGCAGTTTTATTTGTTCCTTAGCTTCGCTCAATGAAACAACGTCAGCGATCCAGAGCGGATTGCCGTCATCGAGTTTGCGGAAGATATCGTATCCTAGGCTCATGGACCTCTGCCGGCGACGTATATGTATTTTACGGATCCCTTGCGGCCTACCAGGATTAAAGAACGCGAAGGACCAGGCATACTAAGCAGGTTCGAAGGATTTGTCTGTTCAATGTTAGACAGACAAATCTGAATTCGTCAGACAAGATACCGGTTCCGTGATAATTCAGAATCCATCGTAGGAACTGCTTTTGGATGCGCGGGGAGGACATGACTTCAAGCAAGCCGTGTAATACGACAAAAGCGCTTTTTCCATCGGCGCTGCCACCCGGAAAGAGTGTGGATTACTTGCCAGACAAGACCATTTTCTCGCAGGGGGACGAGTGCAAGGCCGTGCACTACATCAGACAAGGGGTAGTGAAGCTCGTACTCGTTTCCAAACGCGGAAGAAGCGGTGTGCTCGGTTTCCTAGGAAGGAGGGATTTCTTTGGCGAGGGATGTATCAGCGGCCATGCCAATTACCAGACTTCAGCAATCGCAGTGGTGGCCAGCACGATTCTGGAGATCGATCGAAAGAAGATGATTGAAATAATCGAAAAAGAGCCCCACGTTTGCACCCAGTTCATTAATTATCTGCTATCGCGCAATCACCGCATCGAGCAAGATCTGATCGACCACTTGTTTAACTCAAGCGAAAAAAGGCTGGCGCGCGTGCTTTTGTTGCTCATGGAGTACGAGAAAGGGAACGAAAACCTGTCGATCATTCAGAGAGTGAACCAGGACACGCTGGCGGAAATGGTGGGCACAACGCGCCCGCGGGTGAATTTTTTCATGAATAAATTCAGGAAACTGGGATACATCCACTACGACCACAACGGCGGGCTGGAAGTTTATCAATCGCTATCAAAAATATTGCAATAGGTTCTAACGTTTGCTGGCGTCGATCCATCCGGCGAAAGTCTTGCGATGCATTACTGCTTGCGAGGCACCTACTGTGTCGAGCTGGCTTTTTGATTCTTGACCTGCAGCTCATTCACTACTTGCTGAACGTTGGGAACTCCGGCCGCGACTTTTTCCACCAGGGAGCGCTTGGACTGCGAATTCACCTCTCCGGTTAACGTAACGACGCCGTTTTTCACGCTGTAATTTACATCCTTTTTAAATCTGTTCTGAACCAACGCAGCATCCAGGTTTTGCTCGATGCCTTTGTCCAGGTCAGAATTGATTGTCTTAGCGTCGCCGGCGCCAGGACCTGGAGGAACCACGGCGATCTCATCGGCAACCACCTGCGAGCCAGCAATGGACCTGGCGATGGATTCAGCTTGAGACTTGTCAGTATCTGAGGCTACTTGCCCGGTCAATGTCACCACGCCTTTATCGCGGTCCTGACTAACCTTCACGTCGTGCAGATTTGATTGGTCGAGGGATTTTCTGATGCTGTCAGTGACATCTGGGGATTTCCTGGCACCGTCGGAACATGCGAACAGGCATGCGATTGCGACGATGGTGAGGAATACCAAGAAGGATTTCGAATTCATTTCGTCTCCTTGAAAATAACGACGCGCAGGCTAACGGCTAGAAGGGGAACCCACATGCCTTCCGTCTCGCGCGCCGCAACAATACGCGCGGACCTCGGAGGGATCAATCGGGGACTTACCTTAGAAATGCGCGTAACTTTTGGTAGCAAACGCGTAGAGCACAACATCGAATGAAGCGAAGATTTCCCGAAAAATTCCCGGCTTGCCGAAACGAAAAGCGGCGGGCGCTGGAACGCATGAGCGGTGCGGCTCAGTTGCCTGCCGGAAAAATCCTAGCGTCTGGATTTTTTGCGAGTGGTGCGCTTGCGGGCTGCTGATTTGCTCTTGCGCTTGGATTTTTTCGCCGGCCGCTTTTTCTTTGCGGCTTTAGCGCGAGGACGGCGTTTAGGGGTTGCCTTTTTTCGCGGAGACGAGCTTGATACGACGTTTACTTTGGCGGCGACGGTACCAAGCGTGGAACCAATGGTACGCGCAACACTCGTGAGGATATCTTCTTCTTTGGCGAGAAAAGTCTCTACTTTTCCGTCCGGGCCGTCAGTCATTGAAATCTCCTGTTGAATTCTCGACGTTCGATAGCCACCGCTTGCATCTGCACGTTCTACTTCTTTGGACCAGTCTCCGAGCCGATCTTCGGGACGTCTTCTCCCAAAGCTGTAGCCAAAGCGATTTGGTGATCTTGTTCGTCCATGAGGATCTCGCGAATGTGTTCAGCCATTGAAAACTCACCCAGCGCTTCGCATTGACGCACGCGGTCGCGATAGTTGCGGATGGTTGTAGTCTCGTTCTCCAGGTCGAACTTGAGCATGTCCCGAGCCTTTTCGGAAGTGCGGACAGGCTTAGGCTGAGTGGTGGGCATGCCGCCGAGATAGTCAATTTGATTCGAGATGATCAACGCGTGGCTGAGCTCTTCGCCGGCGTGTTTCTCCAGCTCGCCCGCGATGTTCATGTATTCGGCGCCCTTCAACACCTGCGAATAAATCACGTAGGAAATAATGGCCTGGTATTCCCGAGCCAGGTCTTCATTCAAAAGATCAATCAGCTCTTTGCGCGTCAGGTTCTTGGGACTCGGCGAAGCGGCTTCTTCCTTCATTTCGATCTCCCCCTAGCGGAAGCTTCCGTGCGCCGATTCAATCCGGCGGTGTCGATTTGGCCTCCGTGGCACTGCATACTTTAGAGGCTCAAAGCGGTAACGTCAAATGCGCGTGACGTGGGAGCGGCGCTGGCGCGATTGCGATAAGCCGAGCGGGAGAATGGTAAGTTCCCCATTCCCCGCGGAAGCGCACGAATTCCAATTTAGGCAGACGCTTTTTTGGCGTCGCGATAGGCGCGTTCGCCTGCGTCGGCTGCATCTCTCACGTAGCCCGTGGCGTCGTCGACATTTTTCTTCACATAGTCGGTGGCATCGTCCACAGTTCTCTGAGCGCGGCGAACCCACTTCCGGCCACTAGAGACCGCTCCGTCGAGCGTATCTTGCGCGCCGCCCGCTATCTGATCGCGAGTGTCTTCTCCAGATTGTGGCGCAAACAAAATTCCCAGCGCAGCTCCCACGCCAATTCCCACAACGAACGCCGAAACAGTTTCCGACCAACCCATGCGTTTCATAAAGCCTCCATTTAAAGTAGCTAGAATGTTTCCCTGATTGCAACACCGTTCAACCTGCTATCGGCTCAATCGGTCCAAACCTTTACGTTAAGAGATTAGACTACAGTTGCGTCAGGCTCGGGGCCATACAATGAACGACGTAGTTTGGCCGTCAGCTTGCCGTATTGCAGCTCGACGGGGTTAAGCACGGCGAACCACAAAGCATGTAATGTCATCGTGTTGGGGGGCGCCTCCAACGAACTCGTCGAGCTTTCTCATGATGGCAGCGAGGGTAAGCGCCGCTCGCTCCTCAGAAGTTTGGGACACCAAGGCGAGCAACCTGTCCTCTCCAAATTCCTTTCCGTCCTCATCGCGAGCCTCGGTGACGCCATCGGTATAGATAATCAAAACGTCCCCGGTATCAAGCACGGTCCGCCCAGTCTCATACTTTTCGTTTAATTCGATACCCAGGGGGATGCTTTCGGACTTCAGCCGTTCAATGGTTCCGTCGCGGTGCCTCAACATCGGAGGATTATGGCCCGCACAAAGGTAATTCAAACCTCCGGTGAGGGGATCCAGTTCCGCGAGAAAGGCAGTGGTGAAGCGGCGGCCATTCATATTATTGGAGCAGGCTTGGCGGTTCAATCCAACCACGAGATCGGAAAGCGTGCCGCGCGATCCGGCCAGCGCTCGAAGACTGGCCTGAAATGTGGCCATGAGCATGGCCGCCGGGACGCTCTTGCCGGCAACGTCCGCGACGGCGAGCAGCAACGGGCCGTCAACGGCGCGGCGAAAGGCATCGTAATAGTCACCTGCGACGGTCTTGGCAGGCCTCGTTGCGAAGGCCATATCCACTCCGGCAACGTCAGGAGGGACGCGAGGGACCAACCAGCGCTGGATTTCGCGGGCGATTTCAATGTCTCTCTGCATGGAGATGTGATCGCCGAGGACCATCACCAGCAATAGCAAGAGACCGCCGAAAGCCAAGAGAAGCTCAACTTCTCTGGTGAAAATCAGAAACTCAAATCCGACCAAGGACAAAACGGCCAGAATGACGGTAAGGAGCAAGAAAATGCGGCGGGGAGGCGACAGCCTTTTCAGAATGCTGCCACATATTGCCGCAAATATTTTGAACGGTTGTTTCCAGGATCTTTTCTGATCTTTTCGCTGGTCTACGTCCTGCCTAAACGGCCTTGAACTGGCTTCGGCCTCGGCTTTAAATTGGCTCCAAAGATCGTCGATCTCCATGCCTGCGGAGATGCGGCGCCAGCCATCCTGTGAACGCCAGACGGCACGCCTAACTTGAGTTTTAACGTCGTGAGCCGCTTGGCGAATCTTGGCAAGCTTGGGGACGGGAACTATTTGCAGATCAGCGGGCTGATCGCTGGGAGACGTACGCACACTTCAGCATACGATAGAATAGTGGGTCCACGGATAGGGTGTTTCTCGTATTATTAGGTCGAGAAAGAACCTAGCCATTTTGGAACATGAGACGGGCGAAAGAGGCTCTAAAGATCGATCGAGTAGAAGCTTCTGAAAGCACGAAAAAAATCAATGGTATAATGCTAGATGCTAAAAGTAAGTCCTTGACTGCCAGTTACTTACGCCTGGCGGCCCGTGGCCAGTGAAATGCACGTGAAGTATGTTGCTCGCTAGGATCAAGCTAGCGCTGTATTGGCAAACCTGCGGCGCCAACCGATAATTCAGCGCATCCGGGCGATTCAAATTCTGGAAGTTTCGAAGATGAGGAAAGGGAAGCAATGTCGGCGACCAGCCCAGCGATAAAAGAAATTCCGAGGCCCAACTGGAGCGAACGGCTTAAAGCGCTCCGGAATATTCCCCCTGTCATGCGCATCGTCTGGGATGCCGCACCAGGGGTAGTGATCTCAACACTTTTTTTTCGCCTCGTCGCCGCTCTGATCCCACTGTCGATCCTGGCGGTCACACGATTCATCATCGATTCGGTTAACCAGCTGAAGCAAACTCCTCTACCTCATATATTTTGGTGGATGGTGCTTTTGGAATTCGTGCTCGCCGGCGTGGCGACATTTATGGCGCGCATCATCGAGTTCTGCGACACCAAGTTAGCCGATCGATTCACACGACACATCGGCATTCGGCTAATGAAGCACGCGGCGAAACTTGATCTGATGTCGTATGAGGACCCAGTCTTTTACGACAAATTGGAACGCGCGCGGGTGCAAAGCACCGACCGCGTACAAATGATTCAGGTTGCGGGGCGCCTGATCCAAGAACTAATCACCACAGTGACCCTTGCAGCGGCGATTTTTCTATTCTCAAAATTGCTGTTGCTAGCGCTGGTGGTTTGCATCGTTCCCGTATTTCTGGGTGAAACTCATTTTGCTTTCATGAATTACTCACTCAGTTTTCAACAGACGCCTGACAGGCGCGAATTGGAATACCTACGGGTTTTAGGGGGCGCCAAGGAAAGCGCGAAGGAACTAAAGCTATTTGGACTGGCTCCGTTTCTTGTGGGCCGTTATTCGGATTTATCCGACGTCCTGTACCACCAGACTTTGGGCCTATCGAAACGCCGGCTCATTTTCGGATCTCTGTTATCGCTGATAGGCTTGGCGGGATACTACGGGAGCTATACGTACGTCATCTACGCGACCGTAATCGGCATGCTAACCGTAGGAAGAATGGTTTATCTTTCCGGCGCCATCGCAGGCGCGAGTGGAAACCTGCAATCGCTCTTTACGACTTTCTCCGGTATTACCAATCAAGCGCTGTTTATGACGGACCTGCTGGAATTTTTCGCGGTGAAACCGAAGATCGTGTCCAAAGTTTCGGCGCCAGCAGCACCCAAACCGATCCGTACGGGATTCGAATTCAAAAATGTTTCGTTCAAATATCCCGGGAATCCCAGGATGGTGCTTAAAAACGTCAACTTCAAGCTGGGGCCCTCGGAGCGCATAGCGATTGTGGGAGAGAACGGCCAGGGCAAGACCACTATCGTCAAATTGCTTACGCGCCTGTACGAGCCAACTGAAGGGCAGATCCTGCTGGATGGAAAAGATCTTCGCGAATACAACCTCGAAAGCCTGTGGAAAGAAATCGGAGTAATCTTTCAGGATTTCATGCGCTATGAGATGACGGCCGCTGAGAATATAGCGGTAGGGCGAATCGAAGACCTCGATAACCAATTTTTGATACGCGCGGCAGCCAACAAGAGCCTGGCGGAACAAACGATACGCAGACTGCCAAACGGTTTTGACCAAGTGCTCGGCAGCAGGTTCGAGGGCGGCGTGGATCTTTCGGGAGGCGAGTGGCAAAAGATAGCTCTGGCGCGCGCATACCTGCGAGACGCGCAACTTTTGATATTGGACGAACCGACCGCGGCGCTGGATGCCCGTGCCGAGAGCGAGGTGTTTCAACGATTCGCCGAGCTGACCAAGGGAAAAATGTCGTTACTGATCTCCCACCGATTTTCTACGGTGCGAATGGCGGATCGCGTTTTGGTCCTGGCTAATGGCGAGATTGCGGAAGAAGGACGCCACGAACAACTGCTGAAGGACGGTGGCCGGTATGCGGAGATGTTCGAGTTACAGGCCGCCAACTACCGCTAAGCGTGAAGTTCTGTTGCACCCAAGATCGATTTCACTCGCGTTGGCCCGGGCGCGAATGCATTTCCACCAGTTCCTGAGGCGATGAGGGCTTGTAGGGCTTAAATCCGGCCCGTTCCATGCCGCGTTGCGCTTCCGGATTCTTCATAAAAGTATCCCAAACAAAAGCAGTCCGCGCATTCTCCGCCATTACCATACTGATTCCCGAGTCGATGCCGACAATGTCGCTGTCATACCAGTTCGTGAGCGGATTGAAAGCATCCACGAAACCGTAGCGGCTCCAGGTGCCTGCGCCGTAGCGATACTGGATGTTGCGGAGCACGCGCATGACCGGTCCCGGCAAAAACGGGATGGAGCCCGCAGACGCGCAGGGCACGACAGTGCCATCGATAGGTCCGGTGGATGGAGGCCCACCCCATACTTCGTAGCCGTGTTCGGAATCGGAAGCGGTAATGCCCCACAGATTGTCACTGTAATCAGGAAATTTGCCGGACAAACTTATACAAAAACGCCGGTGTACGTCCGTAGCAAGAATCGAATTCTGAAAATAATCGGCGTACTTGTCGCGCTTGCCGCGAAAATCGAACCAGGCCTGGGAATATTGATGAACGAAAAGTGGCGCGTAGGAGCCAATGTAACGAATGCCGTCGAATTCGAAAGTTGTTCTCTTCCACGCGTCCCAGGCTTGCGCCGGGAGCGCATGGGAAGAGGAACCCAGGCCCAGCAGGTACATCATCATCATTTCGCTGTAGCTGTCCCAGCGATACTGCAAGAATCCGCCTTCGGGAGTCCAACCGTGGGGAAGAATGCGGGTGTCTTCGGAAAGCCAGTTCCAATCGACGCGATTAAAAATTTCCTGGGCAAGCTGGCTTATCTCGGAATGCTGAAAATATTGCCGGCAGGTGAGAATTCCACAAAGCAGAATGGAAGTATCGACGGAGGACACTTCCGATTGCCACAATCTTTCACCGGTGCTGATGTTGGCCCAGTGGTAATAAAAACCCCTCTCATTCGGCATTTTCTTCCAAAGAAAATGCAAAGTGGTGAGAGCGCGGTCGCGGGCCTGGGCGTAAGAAATGTAGCCGCGTTTTTCGCCGATGCAAAGAGCGGTCAGTCCGAAGCCGGTGGCAGCGATGCTGCCCAAGACGCTTTTGTCCGAGGCACGAACATTGCACCTGTCCTTCACGATCCCGGTCTTTGGATCGCACTGTTCCCAGAAATACTGGAAGTTGGCGTTTTCCATCTGTTCCAGGAAAGTGTCGTCTCCCGGGGATAAATATGTGGCGGGCGGAAGATCGGATAGCTGAACGAGTGGGGCAACGTTAGGGGCAACGCCGGGTTTCTGGGCTGCCACTGCTCCGGTAGCCGGAAGGGATCTCCATCCCGCAACCGGGATGCATGCAGCTACACACGCGAGTTGGCGGAACAGCTCTCGACGCGAAAGGCCCCCACCGATGCGAAAAGGATGCACAGTCTAATTTTAGACAGAATTGAAGGCGGAAGAAAACCGGCGGCCAACTCTATTTCCATCCCAGTAGGACTTCAGCCCGGTATGGAGAGCCGGCCGCTGGTCAAGTTTAGGCGCTCGTGGCCTTGGTTTTCCGTCCTGAAAACAGCGAAATCATTTCGCGGTTGAAAGCAGGTATGTCGGAAGGCTGGCGGCTAGAGACCCAATTGCGATCTCGGATGACTTCTTCGTCCTTCCAGTTTCCGCCGGCGTTGCGGATATCGTCCTGGATAGTGTGGTAGCTGGTCATCGTGCGCCCTTTCACGAGGCCGGCGGAAACCAGAAGCCAGGGCGCGTGGCAAATCACAGCGATGGGCTTTTTGGCCTGGTCAATTCGGCGGATGAAGTTTTGCGCTTTTTTTTCAACGCGCAAGAAGTCAGCGTTCAACGCGCCGCCGGGCAGAAGAACCGCATCGAATGCATCGGGATCAGCTTGGTCGAGAGTCATGTCCACGTCGACCTTGTCCGCTTTTTCATCGTGAATGAATCCCTGAATCTTCCCGGATTTTGGGGCGACAACCAGCGTCTTAGCTCCCGCCTCTTCCAGGGCTTTGCGCGGTTTTTCCAGCTCGGCTTGTTCAAAACCGTCACTGGCTAAAATTGCGACTCGCAGGTGTGCCAATTTCTTGTCTGACATAAAGCCTCCATAAGTTTGGATTAGTTAGGAAAATGTTCGCGTTGTCTCGTTTAAGTTCAAACGCGCCGCGATGTTTCTACCCAAGCTTTATCAGCGAGGCATATCCTGAACTTCTTGCCCGGGTAGGTCTTCAGGACGACGCGGGCTGTCGGGGCCTGGCTGATCGTGGCGGCGCGGATCTGGCGGGTCAATAATTTCAGGCACGCGGTCACCGTGCTTCCGTCCCGGCTCGTCGATTGGGTCGCGTCTGGGCTCGGTCTTTACACTGCCATCTTGTATGGTCACGGTTCCCTCCTGGTTTTCGAATACCAGTTAGCATTATGAGGAAGCGAGGCTGAGCTCTGTATCCGGCAGACGCTGTAACGTTCGGGAGGATTCTCTGTAGGAATCGGTAGAGCTGAAAATGGCTAACTCCTGCAGTTCCAGTTGAAGAGGAGAGGGGCCACTGTCAATGTCAGGGGTGAGTTCGAGTGGCCCCTTCAGGGGAAATATCTGAAAGCATCGAACTTGATAGGTAACTTACCTAAAACTGAAAATGGTTACTATCGGATAGGGGATGTAAATGAAGAGAGGAATTCACTGTAGGCAGACTTACTCGGAAAATCTCATAACCATATTAAAACAAATGCCTTAGGGCTTACAGTGAACCAAAGGATTTCATACGTTAATGCATGTATTGTGATTTCGGCCCATAGAGCTTAAAACCCATTCGTTAAGTGGCGAGTGTTTTGAACACTGACTTCGGAAGCCAAGGAGGCGTTATGCTACGTTGGGCTCTGATATTTTTCGTGGTAGCTCTGATCGCGGCGGTGTTTGGATTCCTCGGGATCGCAGCCGCAGCGGTAGGGGTTGCGAGGATTCTGTTCTTTATTTTCCTGGTGTTGTTTTTGGTTTCTCTAGTTGGCGGACTTCTGCGAAGAGCCTGATCTGGCGCTGAAGATCGTCTAAAGGTACTTCGAGGAGCCTTAATGAAGACCGCGCAAGTTGCCGGGCTGATTTTGATCGTCCTTGGGATAATTTCTTTCGCCTACCAAGGAATCAACTACACGACGCATAAGAAAATTGTGGACATCGGCCCGATTCAGGCGAGCACGACCGAACACAAGACTATTCCACTGCCTCCGATTCTCGGAGGACTCGCGCTTGTTGGCGGCATCGTTCTGCTAGTTGCGGGAAGAAAAGAATAACAAACGGAAGGTTGTGGTAGCTACCCACGATCATTCGTTTGCGCCACGCACTCACGCATTATTGCGCCGCAGGCCGGTTGTAGTTTGGATAGTCCGGCTTATGCGGCTGCGGCACGGGGTTCTTGGCCAGTTCGTCCAGGACCAGGCTCACAGCTTTTTCAAGCTGGGGATCGTGTCCCTCGCTAACCGGCTTCGGCTCCATGTCCACTTCGTAATCCGGCGGCACGCCGTGGTTTTCGACATCCCATTGACCCTGCGGATTGAAGAAACCAAAGCTGGGTGAAGTGACCTGGCCGCCGTCCATCAGCGGCGGGATACCGCCGATTCCGACCAGCCCTCCCCAGGTGCGCTTGCCGACGAGCGGGCCGAGCTTCGCTTCTCGGAAGTACCACGGCATCGCGTCGCCGCCCGATCCCGCGAATTCATTAACGATCATCACCTTTGGTCCAAGGATCGAGGCCTGTGGAGTACGGAAGATAGCTCCGTAGCGGGGAGCCCACCAGCTCATTAGCGTGCGCTGCATGGCGTGGATGATGTAATCGGCCGCCTGGCCGCCGCTGTTGAATCGCTCGTCGATAACGGCACCCTGCTTGTCGAGCTGCGCGAAGTAGTAGCGGTTGAAATTCGTCAGACCGCCCAACGCGGTGTCCGGCAGATATACGTAGGCCAGCTTTCCGCCGCTCAATTCCTGCACCTTGCGCCGGTTCGCTTCGATCCATGCCAGATTGCGCAAACTGAGATCATCGCCGATTGGCGTCACGGTGACGTTGTGAGCATCTTTGCCGTTCGCGTCTGAGGCAATCTTCAGCATCACTTGCGTTCCTGCCGTGCCCTCGAGCAAACGCTGAATGTCGTCGGAGCCGCTCAGATCCTGGCCACCGACAGTGAGGATGAAATCTCCTTCTGCTATCTTCACCGCCGGTTGCGCCAGAGGAGCATGCGCCTGGGGATTCCAGTGTTCGCCCGTGTAGATCCGTTTTATGCGGTAGCGACCATTGGCGATTTCGTAGTCGGCGCCCAGCAGACCGCCGGGCACGCGATTCGGGTGCGGAATCGTTCCGCCAAAGCCGCGCAGATGGCCGATCGAGAAAGCGCCGAGCATTTCCTGAAAGAGATAATTCAGGTCGCTGCGCGAGCCAACCTGGTCTAGATATGGCTTGAACTTCGCTTCTTCCGCGACCGTGTCCACGCCGTGATAGTGCGGATCGTAGAAAAAGCTGCGCTCGATCTGCCATATCTCGTGAAACATCTGCCGCCACTCAGCGCGCGGGTCTACGCGGACTTCCATCCTGGAGAGTTCCAGTTTGCCTTCGCCGGGTTTGACCGGAGCATCGGCGGGAACGATGACGAAGTTTGGAACGGCACCACCGGCGGCCTGCGCTGCTTCCGACTCGCCCTGTGCTATTTCCAGCAGCATCTTGTTCCCGTCGAATGAAAGATCAAATCCGGCGATGTGATCGGCCAACTTCTCAGATTTCTTTGTCTTCAGGTCAAAGCGTGTCAGCGTCTGGCCGCGGTCTGTCTGGAATCTTCCTCCGCCCTCAAGCAGATAAAGCGTGCCTTCCTTACCCGCCGCCAGGTCCGTATAGGCGTTTGGAGGCAGAGGTAGCGCGACGGCGCGATCCTCAAGATGTTCGAGATCGATGTTTACGGGCTTTGGCTTCTCAGGAGGCTTCTCTGTTTTCTCCTGTTTGTCTGCCTCATCTGATTTTTTCCCAGCATCGGATTTGTCTTTATCTTTATCGGCATGCTCGTCGCCGGAGTCTTTCTTGTCCTTTACTCCGGGTAGCTTCTCGTCTTCGTTTTGCGGCGCGATGGGAGAAGGAGTGTCCGCCGCCAGCGCAAGCCCGTATACGCTGCGCGTCACGCTAAAGGCGTCGCTGCTCATGTCCAGGCCACTCGTGGACGTGCCGTAGTTCGTACTTTCGGTGAAGTAGAGATACTTTCCGCCACGGTCAAACGCGGGCAGGCGCACATCGCTCATCGCATCGGTAACCTGCGTGCTGTTGCCGGAGGCGACGGAGTACAGGAACAGCGCATGGAAGCGGTTCGAGACCGTCTGAGTGTAGGCGAGCCACTTGGAGTCTGGAGACCAGGATGCGTCGTAGTCTCCATCGCTGACAACGCCTTTGCCAATGACCGAGGCTTTGCTCGTGGTGGTGTCCAGCAGCCAGATCTCCATCTTGTTGTCGTGGAAGGCGATTAGCTTCGAGTCCGGCGACCATTTCGGCTGGAAATAATATGTGGGATCGTTGGCCAGCGGAAACTTCTTCACTTCGCCTGCGCCGCTCTGGCTGCTGATGTGCAGCGCATACGGGCCGGATTCGTCGGAGAAGTACGCGATGCTCTGCCCATCCGGCGACCAAGCCGGCTCGCGCTCCATCACGCCGGGAGTATTGGTGATATCGCGCGTCGTGCTTTCTTTTGCCGGGACGGTAAGGATGTCGCCATGCGCCTCAAAAACGGCGCGGACGCCGGTAGGCGAAATGCCAGAGCTCTGGATATCGCGATCGGCCGGAGAAATACGCGCGCGCACATCCGGCAGGTCCGCGCTCACGTCCACGCTGACCTGGCTTGTTTTGCCGCTCGCCGTGTCGTAGAGAAAGAGTTCGCCGAAACGGTCGTAAACGATTCCGCCAGGTCCCCCGCTGGCCGAACGAATATCCGCGCCGCTATTCTTCACTAGATCGGTTACAGATTTCGTCGCAGGGTCAAAGCGAAACAGCGATACGGGCCCATTACGATCGGAAAGAAAATAGATTTGCTTGTCCACCCAGACAGGATTGAAGTCATTGGAACTTTCCCGCGGGATCTTCACCACGTCCAGCGTGGCCATGTCGGCAATCCATACCGAGCTTGCCAGTCCGCCGCGGTAGTTTCTCCACGCTACATAGTAAGAATAATTGAAAGGGGATGCGCCGCCCACGGGCGAGTAGGCAAAGTATTTTCCGTCGGCAGAAAACTCACCGGAGAATGCCATCGGAAGCGGTAGTGCAATGGGCAGCCCGCCGTTCACCGAGACTTTGAACAATTTCGTATAGCGCGGGCTTCCGCTTTCGCGATTCGAGCGGAAGATCACGGACTTTCCATCCGGCGTCCAGCCCACGGCAAAATCCGTTCCGGGATGATAGGTGAGACGCTTCGGAATTCCGCCGGTTGCGGGGACGATGAAGACATCGGTGTTGCCGTCGTATTCGCCGGTGAAGGCGATCATGGTGCCATCGGGCGAGAAGACCGGATCGGTCTCAATGCCGGTCCCGGTTGTCAGGCGAGAGGCGCGGCCGCCAGTATGGTCAACGGTCCACAAATCGCCGGCGTAAGAGAACACAATCAGACTGCCGTTGAACGTCGGCCGCTGCAGCAAAGGGTGCGAAGACTGTGCGGCAATGACGAACGGGCAAAGGGAGGTGAAAACCAGGGCAAAAAGCGAGCGAATCAGGCGCATTTTTTCTGCCTCCGTTACAAATGGCCGGGTAATGATATGCCAACTCGCAAAGATTTAGTCCGAGAATCAGGAAGCCCAGGAACTCTGCCTAGCGATGCAGGCAGAACCTGTAATGCGCGCAGTCACACATTGAAAAGATGTGGCCTTGGAATTAAAAGGGGAGAAGTGTCCCGACTGTGAGGACTCGTGCTAACTGATTGAGAAGTTTGGCTCCCCGGGCTAGATTCGAACTAGCAACCCTTCGGTTAACAGCCGAATGCTCTACCGTTGAGCTACCGGGGAGTAGATTGTTTAGTGGGATGACCCAAGTCATTTTACGCAAGTGATTCGCGCACTGCAACTCGCGTTAAGCGCCGGCTGCGTTGGCGGGCGGGTTCTGCTTCTGAATTCGAATGGGACACGAACGGTAAATGAATTTGACGAAATTTAAATTGCAGGCAACTGCGAAGAAACGGCGTTACTGAAGTTTTTGGGTTGTGGCATCGTGGCAAATCAGATTTTCAAAGATGGCCAGGACGTGTTGGCGGTAGCGGACGATGGTCTCGAGTATCGGACGAAGCTGCGGCTCGCGCACAGTCTCGCGGTCCCATTTAGCGAGAACCGCCGCGGGAACTTGAATATCCTTTCGAAGTTCTTCAGCCGAATGGCCGCGCAGGAACAAGCCATAAAAAAAAGCGGCCTCGCGCTGCGGGAACTGAAAATCCTGCAGCACCTCCTCTAGCGGGTTTGCTTGTGTCGCCATTGTAGAAAACCGCAGTTTACAGTTTTCAACGCGCACGTCAAGAGTACAGGCAGCGTAAGAGAAAATAACCCTGCCGACATATAACTACTGAAGATGGCGAGTGCCAATAAGTGTATGGTGGGCATAGACATAGGGCTCCGCTGGAAAGCGAGCGGACGACAAGCCCAGGCCACCTAGTTCGCCGAGTACCCGAACTACCGTGGATTAGACCGACCTTATAATTTCGATGGACTCTGGGACGGAATGAGAGACGCTCAATTTCCGGAAGATTCCCTCATCCGTAGATTTTGTATCAGCTCCTGAATCCCTCTGTTTTCTCCTTTTTTTTCCGGCTAAGCGGTCGATCCTATTTCTCCCTAGCGCTCGCTCATGACAAGTTGCTCTATCCGCCACTCTCACGCTGTTGCGTCCACACACTGCGCACGGGATAATTAGCTGAAAACGTTACGAACTCAGCGGGGAATGGATATTTTCGGTCTCGATGTCACCGTATGCTGAACGGGAAAAAAATTGTAGTCGTAATGCCGGCGTACAACGCGGCGAAGACTCTGGAACGAACCCACGGCGATCTGCCGTACGAGTTCGTCGATGAGGTCATCCTTGTTGATGACGACAGTCAGGACAGCACCGCCGAGCTCTCTCTAAAACTCGGCCTGGTCACCTTCGTTCATCACAAGAATCTGGGCTACGGCCGCAACCAAAAGACGTGCTATCGCGAGGCACTCGCGCGCGGCGCGGATATCGTGGTCATGGTGCATCCCGACTACCAGTATTCGCCCCGATTGATTGTTTCGCTCGCGGGCATGATTGCCTACTCGGAGTATGACGCTGCGCTCGGCTCGCGCATCCTGGGTGTTTCCGCACTGCAAGGCGGCATGCCCCGCTATAAGTACATTGCCAACCGCTTCCTGACTCTGTTTCAAAACATCCTTCTGGGCTACAAGCTCTCCGAATACCACACTGGGTATCGCGCGTTCTCCCGCCAAGTTCTGGAATCATTGCCGCTGGAAGAAAACAGCGATGATTTCGTTTTTGACAATCAGATGCTCGCCCAGGTGATTTATTTCGGGTTCCGCATCGGCGAGATTTCCTGTCCCACGCGCTATTTCACGGAGGCTTCCTCGATCAACTTTCGGCGCAGCGTGAATTACGGCTTCGGTGTTTTGATGACCTCGCTGATGTTCCGGCTGCAAAAACTGCATCTCGGCAAGTTCGACATTTTCAGAGAGGAAGGCCACCGGCTTGTCCAGGACTACTACGAATTGGTGAAAAGATGAGCTCGCCTGCGGGCACGGCTGAGCTCGATCTTTCCACCGAGCCTGCTGCTGATGGCAAGCCGTGGCTGGAACGCCACGCGACAGCACTGCTTGCAATATCCCTTGCGCTGATGACGTTCGCGCTTTACGCAAACTCTCTGCGAAATGGCTTCGTCAGCTATGACGATCCCCCTTACGTCACGAATAACTATCAAGTGCAGCAGGGACTCACGCGCTCCAGCATATCCTGGGCTTTCACCACCACCACCGAAGCCAACTGGCACCCTATCACTTGGCTCTCTCACATGGCTGACGTCCAGATGTTCGGGCTACGCCCTGCTGGTCACCACCTTTCCAACGTTCTGCTGCATACCCTGAATGTGGTCCTATTCTTTCTCTTACTTTACGGGGCTACAGGCATGCGCCTGCGCAGCGCAATGGCCGCTGCGCTCTTTGCTGTCCATCCATTAAACGTCGAGTCCGTCGCCTGGATCGCCGAGCGCAAGTCTCTACTCTGCGCCACCTTTCTCTTCCTGGCTCTCGCAGCGTACGGCTGGTATGTGCGCAAGCCAGCCATCGGCCGCTATCTTGCCGTCGCTTTGTTTTTTGCTCTGAGTCTCATGTCCAAGCCCATTATGATTACCTTGCCTTTCGCGCTCTTGCTTCTAGACTACTGGCCCCTGGGCCGCTTCCCGTCCCGCGCAACTGACAGCTCTTCCGATTTTTTTTCCGTTCTGTTCAAGCTCGCTGCCGAAAAAATTCCACTCTTATTGCTTTCGATAGCTAGCGCGGTCATCGCCGTTTACACCCAGCGCAGTGCCGGCGCACTGGGTTCCGTGGCTGCCTTGCCGCTCGGCCAGCGGCTTAACAATGCGATCTATTCGTATCTCGCTTATATCCTGAAAGGAATTTGGCCTTCTCGGCTGGCCGTTTTTTATCCCCACCCCGAGGGTTCACTTGCGGCGTGGAAAGTGATTGCCGCTGCGCTCGTGATTTTGCTCATCAGCGCTCTGGTCTGGCGCGAACGTAAGTTCGGATACTTGCCCGCCGGGTGGCTCTGGTACCTGGGCACGCTGGTCCCCGTCATCGGTATCATCCAGGTTGGGCGCCAGGCCATGGCCGATCGCTACGCTTACATTTCTCTGCTCGGCCTGTTCGTCATGGCGGTATGGTCCATCGCTGACTTCGCACCGCGGCTTCGACTTTCCCGCGAATCCCAATTCGCCCTCGCGGCCATGGTGCTGTGCCTGTATGCGGCCTTTTCCTACGTTCAGATCGGCTACTGGCACGACAGTCTTACCCTGTTTACACACGCGCTTCAGGTCACGCCGGACAACGGCATTGCCGAAGACAACCTCGGTACGGCCTATGTTGAGATGGGCTTGCTCAATAAAGCCTTGCCGCACTACGCCGCCGCCGTTCGCCTCTCGCCGGAACTCTCCAAGCCCCATTACAACCTTGCCACCGTGCTTCTACGCGAGAATCGCCTGGATGAGGCCCAGCGCGAATATGAAATCGTCATCAAGAGCGCTTCCGACGAACAAGAAATCGCGCAAGCCCACAACAATCTGGGGGTTCTTTTCGCACAAAAGAATCAGTTCGACACTGCTCTCCGCGAATTCGACGCTGCCATTCGCATGAATCCAACCGGGCTGAACAGCTTCATCGGGCGCGGTTCGGTCGAGTATCAAATGGGAAACCTGGACGCGGCCCTGGCCGACTTCACGCACGCGACTCAGATGGCTCCATCTCCAGCCGCCTATTTTTGGCTCGGCCGGACGTTCGAAGGTAAGGGAGATGTTTCCTCAGCCATTCGTGCCTACGAGGACGCCTTGAAGATCGCCCCAGGGTTCGCCGAGGCACGCGATCGTGCAAATTTTCTGCGGAGTAAGACTCAGAATTGAAAGGCCGAAGTAGCTTAGCTTCTTTCGGAGAGATAGGGATCATGGCATTGCCGATGCCCGCCGCTGTTACAGCTGCTCGTGAGGAGCAACCCGCTGATTGCGCACGCTGCCAAGCCTGCGGCGGCGCACTCCGCATCCGTTTTGCAACGGTTCGAGATCCCCAGACGCGCGAAGTATTTTCAATTCTCGAATGCAGCAACTGCGGACTCGGCCACACCGCACCCAGACCCGAGGACTTGGCAAAATACTATCGCGGGTATTACGGGGGCCGTCACGGCAAGACCGCGAGCTACTGCGCTCGCCGTCGCGTCCGAATCCTCAGAGAAGTCGGGGGCAGCGCGGCTGGGCATTTGTTGGACGTCGGCTGCGGCGATGGGACATTCTTGCTGGCCGCTCGCGCCGCGGGGTGGTCCGTTGCCGGCACCGAGATGAATACAGCCCCCGCGCGCCAAGCCGGCCTCGATGTCTATGCGGCCATCTCCGATGTGCGTTCTCTCGCGCCGTTCGATTCCATTACCCTGTGGCACACGTTCGAACACTTGACCGACCCGCGCGCGACGCTGGGAGAAATTCGCGGCTTGCTATCGCCAAAGGGTGTCCTGATCATCGCGGTTCCAAACGCCGGAGGTCTTCAGGCGCGGGCCTTCGGCGCAAAGTGGTTCCACCTCGATGTTCCGCGGCACTTGTACCACTTCACGCGCCCTTCGCTGGCCAATCTGCTGCGGTCCGAAGGATTTATTCCGTTTCGCGAATGGCACCAGGAATTCGAATACGATCTCCTGGGATGGTCCCAAAGCGCTCTCAATCTGGCGCCCGGGCCTCCCAATCTCTTCTTTGATTTGCTGCGAGGCTTCAAGCCGCCCGTTGGCAAGCTCGCTTCCGCTGCAGCGTGGGTTTCTGGTTCGCTGGCGACGGTGCTCTCGATTTTCCTGGTACCGGTAGGCACGCTCACTCGCGCTGGCGGAACTCTAATCGTTGCCTCGCGGCGGGCGTAGCAATCCGAATTTTCGAGATTGCAGCCCGGTGCGAAGCTTTGAACGGGCTAGGTGGGCATGGGCGTAGCCTTGGCGGCATACGAGGGAAGCGAAGGGCACGACCGGGCGAGCGCAAGGACAAAGTCGTGGAGTTGTCTATTGCGAAGCAGAGGCGAAGGGGGCGCGTTGGAGTGTGGCAGAGGCTATGCTATAAGTAGCGGGCTGCTTAATTCGAGGAAATAGTGCCATTTATTAATTTTCCGGCTCGCGAAATCAACTGCAAGCTCGTGTATTACGGTCCGGGCTTGGGCGGGAAAACCGCCAACCTGCAGTGGATTTACGATCATACGGGAACGAATCAAAAGGGAAAGATGGTTTCGCTGGCGACCGAAACGGATCGCACGCTGTTTTTTGATTTCCTTCCGCTGGATCTGGGGACGGTACGAGGATTTCGCACGCGTTTTCATCTTTACACGGTTCCAGGGCAGGTGTTCTACGAGGCCAGCCGGCGGCTGATTTTGAAGGGCGCGGACGGAGTGGTATTCGTGGCCGATTCGCAGGAAGAACGGCTGGACGCGAATCTGGAAACGATGGACAACCTGCGCGAACATCTGAAAGATCACAACCTCAATTTCGAGACGATTCCCTACGTTTTGCAACTCAACAAACGCGACCTGCCGAATATCCTGCCGGTGGAAGAATTGACGAAGCAACTTGCGGTGAAGGGCGAGCCGACGCTGGAAGCCGTGGCTATCACGGGCCAAGGCGTATTCGATACGCTGAAGGAAGTTGCCAAGCTGGTTCTCGCCGAGTTGAAAAAGAACGCGTAGCGCCTGCTTTCCTCAGATTAACAAGACTATGAATCCCAAGGTCTAAACAAGAATCGGGTTCAGAGTGATTATCGCTTGGTCTTGCCGCGTTGACGGTTGAAGTGACACGGAATAAGAATTGTGTCCTGGACTGTGGCGGGCCTTCCGTCGGGTCCCAATGAGGGCTTGAACTTCCATTGGCGCACAGTTTCTAGCGCATTTTCAGTTAGACCGTCGGGTAAGGCTCTCTTCACGACAAGCTTTTGCGTAGTTCCGTCTGCCCCAATGACGGCAATTAACACGACAGACCCTTGAACTCTGTACCGGAGGGCGTCCTTAGTGTAAGGAATTTCAGGACAATGGCTGCAAACGGGATGGGTGTAACCGTTCTGTCCGGCGATGGGAACAGAAGGGTCGAATCTCGAAGCTGTGTCTTCGATCAAAGCTTTCATCAGCGTTTGGGCCTGATCCGAGCCCACCGTTGAAGTTTCAAAGCTTTTGACCCACTGGCGCGTGTCAACTCGAAAAAGACTCACTTCCACAACGACTTGGTTTCCGGTCACAGAAATGTTGCCGGTGACTGCAGACTTGATTTTGAGCTGCCCCGCAACCCACAGCGCCAGATCGACATTTCTGAAACTGTCGGATGGCAATGACTTCATTTCTAGCCAATCGCGCATCTGACTGCGTTCCTCGATGGCAAATTGCGTGCTCGACTTCTTAAGGTCATCGTTGAACTGATCCGCTAGAGATTTGCCTAGTTGAGTGAAATTTTCGTCCGGACCAAAAAAATCGACAACAACAACAGATGCCTGTTTTGAACTCGAAATAGCTTGAGCCATCTGGTCCGCGAGAGGTTGCATATCCGGTAGTTGTGCGCGGACACTGCTCGCTGAAAGGAGTACCGCACTAATTAAAAAAATAATGCGCGAATGCTTCATGGCCTCGTGGCTAGGCGTGGGCGGTGCCGCCGCGGAAGGCGGCGATGGCTTTCTTCTCGTCAGTGAATGTGGGGATGGATTGGATCAGGCGCGTGAGTTCGAGGACTTCGCGGACGTGGCCGGTGGGATTCAGGATTTTCAGGCCGCCGCCCAGGCGCTCGAGAGTTACGAACGAGCGCACCAGCGTGCTGATGCCGGAGCTGTCCATCTGAGTGACTCCGGCAAGGTTGACAAGCACGTCGGAAGGGCCGGCTTCAGCGAGCTTTCGCAATTCCGTGCCCAGCGTGTCGTTGCTGGCGCCAATGATAATGCGGCCTTGCAAATCGAGAATGGTGATACTACCGGATTTCCGCACGGCAATCTGCAGGCCCATGACAGCCTCCCTCGCAACGCACCGCATTATAACCCCAGCTTGCGCACAGGAAGCAAGGTTTCAAAACTGCGCTACTGATGCGACAAGTTTGCGACGGGGAGGTCGAGCATTTCGCGGACTTTGCGGCCGAGATCCCTAGGAGAGCAGGGCTTTTGCAGAATGGGCTGCTGAACGGCGTGGAGCAAGGGAATATCGGAGCTAAAGCCGGTGGCAACTGGGCGCATTTTGCACAGCGAAAGCTCGGCCGAAAATCGAAGGAAAATTCCGGATCAGAAACTAGAGACTTTGGAAGGGAGCTTTATTGTGGGCGCATGCGGGGCGAGGTTCAAGACGAGAAAGCGTAAAGTATCCGGGCACCCCGTCCCGAGACAGCACATACGAACGACGGCTTTAGTTTCCGGCGGGTTGTTCAACGGGATGGCTGGCGAAATATTCGCTAAGTCCCGTGGTGAGCTGTTTCAAGCCGGCGTGAACATTCTTGTTCATGGCTTCGACGACAGCCTGCACAGTCTTGCCTTGGGCCGGCTCATCGTGTTCGTATTTACTAGACCAAACGGTGGTGCGTGTTTTGGGATCGAATAGTTCGATTTGAAGAGAGAAACGCGCCATCAATTCGGGCTGGTCCACTTCAGATATGCTCCAAAGGTGACCGCGGACTATATAGTCGCCGCGAACGTTGCTGCTAAGACCGGAAACGGCGCGATATTGCCCGGTCGAACGCAGAGACCCAATCAGCAGGTCCTGAATCATATCAGCGGGCGGTTCGGCCCAGCGCTCGTAATCAAAAACCCCTAGTTGTACGGGGCCGGAGCCGTAGACGAGACGATCGTCGCGATAGAGGTGCGAAGCGGTAATGCGGCCCACTAAAAGAGTGACGGGGTACTGCGCGGCTCCCGAAGCGGCTGGGACCGGGCCGGGGTCGAGGACGTAGTATTTCATCGGGCGCGTTGCTCCACATCCCGAGAGGATCATCATCAATAACAAGATTCCAGCGGTTTGGGTTCGACGCCTAAGCACTGCTTGCTCCTTTTCGCCTACTTCGGCGGTGCCTCTCCAGGCTCATGGGCTTTGGGCTCCGTGGAACGAATCAGTGTGTACGGCCGAGCCCTGATCGTCTCAGTAAAGGCATTCATGTTCTCGGTGATACGCCGGAGATTGTCGATAATTTCGTCAAGGTTTTCGGAATTATTCGCGATCGTATTGTCGAGCTGCGACACGATCGAATCAGCTTTGGCCAGCGACGAACGCAAATTCTTCACCGCCTCGCGAACATCCGCACGGTTATCCTTAATCATGGAATCGATGCGATTAAGAGTTTCGTTGGCTTCCAAGGTTGTCTTGTGGAAATCGTCTATGAGCGGAGTGAGCTTGGCGCTGGCGGTGTTTATGTGCTCCAGGGTGGAATGAACCAGCGGTCGATCCTCCTGAAGCATGCCGCGAACGTTGGCGAGACTCTCGCCGATGTTTTCGCGGTTTCGATCGTTCAGGAGATCGTTGACACGACTGATGGTTTCCTTTAGTTCAACCACGCGAGCGTCCAAATGAACGATCAAATCGTTGGCCGTGGGAGCCAGAGCGTTCAGTTTGTCAGCGATATCAGCAAAACTCACAAATTCTTTTGACTTGAGCGTGTAGCCTGCGGGAGCGCGCGCAGCAGCGTTCGTGCCGGGAATAATGCCAAGAAAATTCTCGCCGAGAGGGCTGTTGCTGGTAATAAGGACGGTACTGTCCGTTTTCACCGGGATGTTTGGATGCACGGCGAAATCAACTTTCATGCGCGTCGCATCTTGAGGATCGACCTGAACTTTCTCGACGCGGCCTACGGGTGGGCCGCCCGCATAACGGACTTCCGAGCCGGGCTGCAGTCCTCCGGCGTTCTTGAAATAGGTGTGAAAGGTGCTGTCACCGGTGGTCAACGCGCCGGAGAGAAGAACCAGCGTGGCGACGAGCAGCCCACCTGCCACCAGCACAAATAATCCGACGAGAGCCTGTTCCCGCTTCGCTTCCATCTGTTTCCTCGATTACTATCGCCCGGCAGCTTTAGGCGCCGGGAGTATAACACGATGAACTTAGTTAGCTAGGCTCATTGCCGAATGGGCGGGATATCTCCCGTCAACATCTGCAAGTAATCAATTTCTCCAGTCAATTCCGGTTCCGGTATGCGGTCAAGGAACTGGCGGACGCGAGGTTGCGTGCTCTCCTGCAGTTCCTTGGTTGTGCCATTGGCGACGATCACGCCTTTGTCGAGCAGAATCATGCGGTCGGCAATCAGGAACGCACTGGCCAGCTCGTGGGTGACTACCACGATCGTAATGCGGAATGCTTTCTTTAACTTCAAGATCAGGTCATCAATTCCGGCGGCGATGATGGGATCGAGGCCAGCGGAAGGCTCGTCGAAAAACAAGATTTCAGGGTCCATGGAGAGTGCGCGGGCGATCGCGGCGCGCTTTTTCATTCCGCCGCTCAATTGCGCAGGCATATAATTCTCAAAACCGGAGAGACCAACCTGGTCAAGTTTCAGGCGAATCATGATCTCGATCGTGGATTCGTCGAGTTTTGTATGTTCCTGGAGTGGCAGCGCAACATTTTCGCCGACGGTCATCGAGCCGAACAGCGCTCCACCTTGAAAGGACATCCCCATTTTCTTGCGGAGTTCGTCGCGATCTTCCTCAGACATCGCGGCAAAATTCTTGCCCCGCATCCAAATTTCGCCGCCACTTGGTTTTTCCAAACCCACCAGCGTGCGTAACAGCGTGCTTTTGCCCGAGCCCGATCCGCCCATGATGACCAACGTCTCGCCCGCGGGCACTTCAAAATTAATTCCGTGCAGGATTTCTCTGGCGCCATAGTTCACGCGCAGGTTCCGGACGGCGACAGCCGCACCGGCCGGAGCTTGTGACTGGTCGCCTTTTGCTGGTGGGCTGGGTGCCATGTGCTCTTTATCTCGGCGCCGTGAGGTAAAAAATTGCCGTAAATATAAGGTCCACGACGACGACCATGAAAATGGATTTGACCACGGCAGAAGTGGTGGAACGCCCGACTTGCTCGGATCCCAATCCCGTCGAAAAGCCTTCCTGGCATCCGACGGCGGTGATTACGAGGCCGAACATGGCGGCTTTGATCAAACCGGTGACGATGTCGCGGGACTGCAAAGCGTCGAGGGTGGCGCGAATGTAACTGCCCCAGGTGAAGCCCGCTGCCGACACACCGAAAACGCCGCCGCCAAGCACACCCATGAAATCGGCCCAGGTTGTGAGGCAAGGGACCATCAGTAGCATGGCAAGGAACTTGGGCGCGACCAGAAAATCCACCGGCTCAAGGGCCATGGTTTCGAGCGCATCAATTTCTTCGTTCACCTTCATGGTGCCTATCTCGGCAGCAAATGCAGAACCCGAGCGGCCAATTACGACCACAGCAGTCATCAGCGGTCCCAGCTCGCGGGTTACGGAAATCGCCACGGCACTTGCGACAACTTGCAACGCGCCGAACTTGCGGAGTTCGTACGCGGCGTTCAAAGCGAGGATGGTGCCGATGAAAAAGGAAATCAGGGAAACAATAGGGAGCGCTTCGACTCCAACGGCCATGGCTTGATGGACGGCACGGCTGAGGTGGAATTTCTTTCCCCGGATGGGCTCGATAAAAATAGTCCGGACGGAGCCGCCGGCTAGACGCGCCAATCCGCCAATATATGCCAGTCCATTGATTGTGGCTGAGCCGATCGTCTCTGTGAGTGCCATCGTTGAATCCGGACGGGCTAAAATCCCCAGGAAATCGCGCAGACCGCCCGGAATTTACCTAATGGGAGCAACGTTTGTGTTGGCGCTGCCGCCCCGTAAGGCATCCTCTTCGTTGGTGTAAATTTCAAAAACTCTTACAAGCCGAGTAAGCTCGAACACTTCCTGCGCGGTCCGACTGAGCCCGAACAGAGCAAAGGTACTCTTCAAATCGCGCGAAACCTTCAAACCTTCAACCAAGGAGGCGACGCCAGCACTATCAATGTATTTTACGCTGAGCATGTTCACGATAACGCGAGGAGATTTCTTATCTTTCAAGAGATTCAGCAACACCTTGCGAACCTCCGGCGAGTTATAGAGCGTAATGTCGCCAACCACATCAACAATCGTAGCAACTCCGGCTTGGCGCGTAGAGATGTCCATTTAAGATTGGCCCCCGCGGGACGTCAGAGTGTTTTGCCAGAGATTGAGTCCAGATGCAATCACTTTCGGTGGTACCAGGACGTCTGGAGACCCCGTCGGGGACAGCCAAGAATTCGGCGTAGGGCGGTCTAACCGCGCCGGTCTAGGGGTGTGTAGTTACGGAGGTCATGACCCAGGTACACCTGACGAGGCCGGGAAATCTTCTGTTCGGGATCGAGAAGCATCTCTTCCCACTGCGCAATCCAACCCGACGTGCGAGGAATGGCAAATAGCACGGGGAACATGGTCATCGGAAAGCCCATCGATTGGTAAATGAGGCCGGTGTAGAAGTCGACGTTGGGATATAGACGGCGGGACACGAAGTAATCATCCTCGAGCGCAATGCGTTCGCACTCCAAGGCGATTTCGATTAGAGGATTCTTACCCATTACGTCGAAAACTTCATAGGCAATGTGCTTCACAATCCGGGCGCGAGGGTCGTAATTCTTATAGACGCGGTGGCCGAATCCCATTAATAGCTTCTCGCCCGCTTTCACCCTCTTGATGTAGGCGGGCACGTTGTTTATCGATCCAATTTCGACAAGCATGCGGAGCACGGCTTCATTGGCTCCGCCGTGAAGCGGACCGTAGAGCGCCGCGGTGGCCGCGGCGGTGGCACAGTACGGATCCACATGCGAACTGCCCACGCAGCGCATCGCGGTGGAGGAGCAATTCTGCTCGTGATCTGCGTGCAGAATGAAGAGGATGTCCAGAGCCCGCTCGAGCGTCGGATTCGGGCGATACTTCAGTTCCGTAGTGCGAAACAGCATGTTCAAGAAATTTCCGCAGTAGCTTAGATCGTTGTCGGGGTATACGAACGGCATTCCCAAACTGTGGCGGTAGGCGAAGGCGGCTAGCGTGGGCATCTTGCCGATCAAGCGATAGGTCTGTTTGCGCCGCGATTCAGGATTGAATATATCCTTTGCATCCGGATAAAACGTGGAAAGCGCGGCTACTGTCGAAATCAACATGCCCATGGGATGGGCGTCGTAATGAAAACCGTCGAGAAATTTTTTAATGCTTTCATGAATAAAGGTGTGGTGCGTGACGTGGTAGGACCAATCCGCCAGTTGCGACTTGTCGGGCAGTTCGCCATAGAGAATTAGGTAGGCAGTCTCGATGTAGGTACTTTTCTCCGCCAGCTCCTCGATGGAATAGCCGCGGTAGCGCAGGATTCCCTTATCGCCGTCGATGAACGTAATTTTGCTCGAACAGGAAGCCGTGTTTGTGAATGCCGGGTCGTAACCCATCAACCCGAAATCTTCATCGTTCACTTTCATCGGACGCAGATCGAGAGCGCGAACCGTCTCATTCTTGATGGGAAGCTCGTATTGGCGTCCGGTGCGATTGTCGGTGATGCTTAGAGTGTCACGCCGGGTTGCGGAGGGAGCTTTATCGTTGATGACGGATTCGGGTTTGGTCGAGCTCATAGCCTGACCCTCTCAAGACTCAGGAAACAAGGCAAAGCGGATTTCTAAAGTAATAATGTACACCAAAGCGTGCTGCGTAAGGAATTGGTTTCAACACGAAGGTACAGAGCAGCAAGAGAATCTTCCATACGCTATCGTATGGAGCATGAAATCGCCGACGGACTAGCGCACCCTACTCCATGCCGAGCGAAATTCAGTACTTCAAGCTTTGTCGTGGGCGAGCATCGCCGCGGCTGTCACTCGATGGCGATATTTAAAAAGACGTACAAGCCTTCGGCGTACGAACCAGCCGCCAAGAACCTTTCCTGCGAAGCCAAGGGGCAATTCGTATTGAATGTAGTCTGTGAGAATGCAACCTGTGGCGCCGTGCGGCTCCATTCTATGGGTGTGTTCCCAGCGGTGGAACGGGCCTTCAATCTGGACGTCCCGGAACTGGCGCCCTTCGATGTAGTCGCGGTGCTCGAATACCCACCGAAACCTGAGTGGGCCCAGGCGAACGCCAAGAATTCCACGATCGCCGTCATGGATTCCCGGTGCCCGCTGCACGACTTCAACGGGCTCCCATGGTGGTGTTAATCGTTCAAGCGCGTCTGGTTCTGCGTGCCAGCGAAAGACAACCTCGGCGGACGCCTCAATTCGAGACTGAGCCACGAACTGAATCTCGTGCGGCATACTTCGAAGGCAGTGCCTCCAGCCTATGGTGTATCGAGTCCCAAGAAAGGGCAAGCTAGTGGGAGCCGGTTTTGACCAGCGCAATTTCCACCGCACTATCCGAGGGGCTAGCATCCAAGATGCCCATTTTGGACCGGTTTCGACCGTCTGCTTTGGCGCGGTAGAGGGCTTCGTCCGCAGTGCTGAGCATGAGCTTGGGATCAAGTGGCGCAGCTTCGCTGCTTACAGCCAGGCCTAAACTTACAGTAACCGAAATTTCTCCAGCATCCATCTTGATCGGTGTTGCCTCGATTGCCAAGCGGACTCTTTCGGAGAGTCGGAGAATACCCTCCGCGCCGGAGGAAGGCGCAACGATCAGAAACTCCTCGCCGCCGTAACGTCCCACCGTGTCATAGGCTCGTACGGTTGAAGTTACTCTTCGCACGACTTCTTGCAGTACAGTATCTCCACACAAGTGTCCGTAGGTATCGTTTACCGATTTGAAGTGATCGACATCCAACAGAACGATACCAAACGAGCCGCCTTCGCGCTTCTGACGGGAATGCTCCCGGCGCAGGGAATCGAGAATCACACCACGGTTGGATATGCCGGTCAGCGAGTCGTGCGTGGCGCGGAAGAGGAGCTCGGCGCCCGCTACCATTAGTCCGTCCTGTAATTGCAAAATTCGCTGGCCGACGTGGAGACGCGCGCGAAGTTCGGGTGCGTCAAAGGGCTTAGTCAAATAGTCATCGGCGCCCGATTCCAACCCCAGCAACAAATCTTCCTTCTGCGCGCGAGCGGAAAGCAACAATATGTAGACATAGGGGCGGTCCTTGCGCTCGCGAATTTTCCGGCACACTTGAACGCCTTCAAGACCAGGCATCATCCAGTCCAGCACGGCGAGACGCGGAGCGTCGACTTGTTCGAGAAGATCCAGGGCCTCGGTTCCGCTTGCGGCAACAGCGACATCGTATCCCCACCGGTTGAGAAATACTTCCAGCAATCGTCGGGAAATAGGGTCGTCTTCGGCAATCAAAATTTTCTTTTTCAAATCTTTCTCTTCTTTCACAACGCACCTCCGCTATGTTGCCAACTCGTTACGACCGCAGTATCGCCGCGGGGCAATCCGAACGTTGCTGTGAAATGAAATGTGCTGCCCCGGCCCGGCACACTTTCGACCCAGATTCTTCCGCCCATCAAATCCACCAAGCGGCTGGTAATGGCCAAGCCGAGACCTGTGCCGCCGTACTTTCGAGTCGTGGAGCTATCAGCCTGGGTGAACGCTTCGAAAATCATCGCTTGCTTGTCATCCGCGATGCCAATCCCGCTATCCTGAACGCGGAAATGCAATTCAACGCTTTCCGGCGAAATCTTTTGCGCTTGGACATCTAAGACGATCTCGCCATGCTCGGTGAACTTGATTGCATTCCCGACAAGATTTACCAAGATCTGGCGAAGCCGCATGGGATCTCCAATCAGGAGCTCGGGGACGTCTGTCGCGGAATGCCAACTTAGCTCCAGCCCTTTTTGTCTCGCGCGAAATTGCATCATTTTCAGCGTTTCCGCCAAACGGAGAGGTAATAGAAACTCAATGGGCTCGAGATCCAGCTTTCCGGCTTCAATTTTGGATAGGTCCAGGATAGCGTTCAACAATTCCATGAGCGAATCGCCGGACACCTTTACCATTTCCAGATATTCCCTCTGCTCGGGAGTTACGGGGGTATCGAGAACGAGATCTGTCATTCCGAGAATGCCGTTCATCGGAGTTCGAATCTCGTGGCTTATGTTGGCGAGAAACTGACTCTTCGCGCGGCTGGCGGCTTCAGCAGCCTCGCTCGTTGTTCGCAGTTGTTCCTCCGCAAGCTTGCGCGCGGTGATGTCGCGTGCGGTCATGCAAATTGCCGAAGGTTTTCCGTCCGCGGAAGGAATGGGGGTTACGCGCGCCAGGAACCACTTTCTTGCCGGAAGTGACAGTGAGTACTCAATGCTTTCTCCGAGGCCGGTTTTCAATACTCTCTTAAAGATTCTTAAAATCGGATCGATCACCTCCGGGGCCATGAATTCAGCCGCTCGGCGGCCAAGTAATTCAGCCTTAGGCCGAGCTAACAGAGATTCATCGGCCGTCCATATGTTTTTGTAGGTTCCATTCACGTCGAATTCGAATACCACTTCGTCGATGGTGCTGATGAGGGCCTGCCTACGCCCTTCGCTTTCACGCAATTCCTGATCCGCCTGATTCCGTTCGGTAATAAGCGTTCCCAGGCACAATCCTGTTACGGACACGACGAGCATGAGGACTTGCAAGGAGATGAGCCGATTCGGTTCCTGAGGGAAACTGTTCAACATCAGTATTGCGCCGACGTTGAGCAGCAGTGTGGCGGCGGTGGCTCCACGCACACCTTTTCGCACCGCTATCCAAATGACCGGCAAAAAGAAGATATAGAACAGTTGGTACTCGCGAGAGAAACGCGATCCTAGAGCAATGTAAAGCGACGCTAAGATACCGGCGCTCTGAGCAAAAAGTTCAAAAAGAACGCGCGGATTGGGACTCCTTGGCCATGGGTCTGTTTCTGGCTTGGGGCTTCGCACGATTGCTGAGCTACTGTGCGTGGTCTGCACTCGAAGCCACGGCATTACATGGACAAGAAGAAACGGAGTCAAACAGAACAGAGCCACCGAATCGCCGACCCACCAGTTCAAAACAGAGCTGCCATAGCTATTGACTCGGATTTGCTTGCTCCAGAGGAAGCTGAGCGCGCCGCAAAATGCCAACCCGAGCGTTGAACCGAGTACCACGAAAATGTATCGGGATACTTCTTGGAGCGAGCGAAATGCGCCGTCCACTTGGAAGTAACGCCGTAGCACGATGGCTACTCCACCGTACCAAACGGCAATCACACCGTTGACGTACCAAATATTCCCGCCGAGAACAGGCAAGAGGTAATTAATAGCTGAAGTAAGAAATCCTGAGACAAAAATTAACGGAGCGTAAGAAACCCCCAATCCCATCAAGAGAGCCAGCGCGAGACCCGCGGGTGGATACCAAACGTCCGTTCCAACCGACATGTGAGAGACGACGGTTGCCCGGTCTAGCAACAGGTGGAGCGCGATAAAAACAACGCCAACGAATACGCGCCGAGGGTTGCACGTCCAGGGGAAAAAAGCGCGCCAAGCGCCTCCAAGCGAAGAAGCTTCTATCGCCGATTGCTTACGGTACAAGAGTCTCAAGAGGGCACCGTGCGCAGCAGGGTAGAAAGTTCGGAATATAACGTGGCGACTTCCCTCTCTAGATTTGCGAATACCGATCGAGCGGCAATCCAATGTCCGGAACGAGCGAGTTTTTGCAGTTCTTGGGAAGCGAGAGATATGACGGGAACCCCAAGGCTCGCGGCGGACCCTTGCAGAGAATGGGCAGAACGCTCCAGCGCAATGCCGTCGGACGTTCCGAGAGCTTGACGAATTTGTACCATTAGTTTCGGGCATTCTTCGATGAAGAGTCTTGCCAGTTCTTCAAGAGTTTCTTGGTCCCCGACTCGAACGAGGGCTTCGGCCAAATCCAGGATCGGGGAAGAAGAGGGCCGGGGCAGCTCCGCTGCCGGCCCAAAGGAAGAGCTCGGTCCAATATTTCCAGTCTTCATGCGGCCGAGGGCAGCAAATAATTCGGCCACGCGGATTGGCTTAGTCAGGTATTCATCCGCGCCGGCGCCCAAACATCTCTCGCGATCGCCTTTCATGGCGTGCGCGGTTAGCGCAATGACCGGCAAGTGCAGGCCGGAAATTTGCTCCTTGGCTCGTACCGCTCGAATGGCTTGCAGTCCGTCCATGACCGGCATCTGTACGTCCATTAGCACCAGGTCGGGTCTTTCGCGCTCGATAGCCTTAAGCGCTTCCTGGCCGTTTTCGACAACACTTACTGTGTTGCCGTGTTTTTCAAGCAGCTTCCTAGCGAGAAGCCGATTAACAGCATTGTCCTCGGCAAGCAAGATTTTCAATGCGAGTCTTTTTTCGTCAACAGGCTGCTGGGCAACAGTTTCTTTGGCGCGTTTTGGTTTTACTTTTGTTAACTCGTCCAAAAGCGCATCGAAAAGCTCGGAAGGTTGCACAGGTTTCATTAGACAGGTTGCAATCGCGAGATCGCGGTAGCGGCTGCGGTCGCCACGCTGCGAACCGGAACTGAGCATTAGGATGGGAATGTGAGTTGAGGCGGAATTCTTTCGCATCGCTTCGACGAGGCCGAACCCATGCATCTCCGGCATGTGGAGATCGGTGATTACGAGATCAAATGGTTGGTTGGCAGCCCGGTTGCGCTCCAAGGCCGCGCGGGCTGCTCGCGCTCCGTCGACTGCCTCCGCACGAAGTCCCCATTGCGTGAGCATTTCGAGCAGAATGATTCGATTCGTCTTATTGTCATCGACTACAAGAACGCTGCAATCATGGAGTACTTCGGGGTCGGGAACTTTGCGCTCTCGATTCTTGTCTTCCGAGATTGCGAAATGGATTGTGAAATGGAAAGTACTGCCGCGGCCCAATTCGCTGTCAACCCAGATCTTCCCTCCCATCATTTCCACCAGACGCGCAACAATCCCAAGTCCGAGCCCCGTTCCCCCGTAGAGCCTTGTGGTGGAACCGTCTGCTTGAGTGAAGGGAGCGAAAATTTCAGATTGCTTGTGCTTCGCGATTCCAATGCCGGTGTCACGCACCGAGAAATGCAACTCAACTTCTTTGGGCAAATCTCGGAGTTTTTCAACCAGCAGGAGGATTTCTCCATGCTCCGTGAACTTCAGAGCGTTACCAATCAGGTTAACCAAAATCTGGCGTAAACGGCCCAAGTCACCGACCAAGTACTCGGGAACTTCTTCCGTAACCTGCCAGGCAAGTTCCAACGACTTTTGGTGGGCGCGAAGGCCTAGAGTCTTTAACGTTTCTCCCAGGCTTTCCCGCAGAGGAAATTGCGTGAGGTCGAGATCGAGTTTGCCCGCTTCGATCTTCGAAAAATCCAGGATGTCGTTCAGCAGTATCAAGAGCGAATCGGCGGATGTCTTGACCATGCCGAGATATTCACGCTGCTCGGAACTTAATTCTGTCTCGAGTGTGAGTTCGGTCATGCCCAGGACGCCGTTCATGGGCGTGCGGATTTCGTGGCTCATGTTGGCCAGAAATTCGCTTTTCGCGCGGCTGGCTGCTTCTGCCGCTTCCTTCGCATGACGCATGGCCTCCTCTGCCAATTTGCGCTCGGTTATGTCTTGATAGAGCAGCAAACCGCCCGTGCGTTTTCCTTCGCGTCCGAGCGGGACGGAATGGGCTTCCACGTCCACCAGGCTTCCGTCGCTGCGGCTCCGTCGAGTTACCACATGCACGCCGTCCCCTCGCAGGAGGCTATTTCTGTGCGACTCCAGCTCCGAGCGAGATTCTGAATTTGTCACCAGTTCGGCGAGCGACCGTCCCAGGATGGCTTGCTGGGAATAGAGGAATAAAGCTTCAAAAGCAGGGTTGCACATCTCCACTGCGCCATCGTTGTCGATGGCAGCGATTGCGATGGGCAGATTTACGATCAGGTAGTTAAGGAATTGTTTGCGATCTTCGAGTTCCTGTTCGGCTCTTGTGCGATCGGCAACCTCTTTTTGTAACTCGCGAGTCCGTTCATCCACGCGCATTTCCAATCCGTCGTGAGCAGTTTGCAGAGCCGCCTCGCGATGTTCGATCTGTTCGAGCATTTCGTTAAATGTATCGACCAGAAATCCGATCTCATCGTTATTTCCTTTTGCAACTCGAAGGGAATAATCCTTCTTGACGGAGACCTCGTGGGCCGTTAGCGCCAGTTGTCCGATAGGTTCCGAGATTAATAGTCGCAGGCGCGCGGCGAGCAGGAATGAAATCACGAGAGACAAGATGAAGACGGCCAATAGGATTACAGAGAAGAGCGCAATGCGAGCGTGAAGTTCGCCGAGATCGGACTTCAGATAGATTGATCCGATCACTTCTCCGTCTAACCGAACTTGACGGAACACGAGCATATAGTCCGAAACGAATAAAGTCTGGTCAGGAAGCGGGGCCGGAGGCGTGAACGATTCTTTCGAACCCCCGCGTCTAAATTCCGCAAGGACCGTCCCGTCCGCCCGGTAAACGCAGGCTTCGACGATGTGCGTCTGGATACGGAGGGAACTGAGAATTTCATTCGCGGCCTTGACATCGCCAAACGTCAGAGCGGCGGTCATGTTCGAGCCGGTGATCTCAGCAACGGTTCCCAATTCGCTCTCGAGCGAACGCCAGAACGTCGTCACGTCATAGAGGGCGAAAACCGTGCAGGCGACCAGTACGGCGACGGAAGAGGTGATCATGATGATGGCAGTCAACTTTCCACGGAGGGAGAAATTGCGCAGGGGATGCATATCAGCTTTTTCCAGTGGCGGGAGCGTCACGCACAATTTTTGCCAATGCCAAGAGTTTCGAACTGATCTTCAGACCGGCGCGGTCAGCGGCATCCGGATTGATGAAGAAACGGACTCGGTTTTCCTCCAGAGTGAACTGGATGGCACCTCCTGAAGATGCGAAATCATCGGTTTCGCCGATCACTAAGACGTATTGGCCGCGAATCTTGGCCAGGATTTCGGGCAGCAGATGACTCTCGGAAGCCGCGACGAACAAGATCTGGCAGCCATCGATATCAGCAACGCGCTTTATCCGGCTGACACTTGCCGGATGCTCCGCAATTATCTTCCCTCGCAACGCGTTATCGAGCGCGCCTCCAAAAGGGTCCGTCCCGAGAACGCAGACCAAGAAAGGAGCCTTAGGATCAGCGAACATATTCGAAGGCCAATCCACGAATTTCGCGAAATTGAAAAGAAACGCGGCCTTTAACTCATATTCGCTCGGAGGCCTCACTTGCGCCGGCAAGACCGCTGGGAAATTAAAGGCAGAGGAAAAAAGAATTATTTGTAAAAGGAAACGCAAAACGAGCCTAGAGATTCTGCGGCGCTCGCCGACAGCATCAGACGATAAATGGCTCGAGGCTATGTTACGCAAGTTCAATTTGCCGGCTCCATCAGAATCGCCACGTGGCCTTGGCATAGCCACTGCGCTTGATCAGTGTCGATCTGTTGGATCCAGTCGTATCCGTGAACTCGAGCCGGTGATCGCTTGCAAGGTTTTGTCCAAACAGACTGATTGACAGCCCTTCCCGGTAATGCCAGGTGAGCCCTGTGTCGACCCTGGTGTAAGAAGGAATCTTTGGATCGCTAAGACGTCCCACGAAGTATGCCGAGGTGTCCCACGCCAGGTTGCGAGGGAAAGTAAAGTGCGATCGAAGCTGAGCTGAATTTACCGGGTTGCTTCCCTCCGCCGCGGACACCGACGTGGTGTCCTGGCTCGACCGATCTAAATGCATATGAATCTGCTCGAAGGCATACCCGGGACTAAGCGTCCAGCGATCGGATACCTTCCAGTTAGCAGCGGCTTCCATTCCTTGAGATTCCCCATGCATCAGATTTTCAAAAGTAGAGGGTATGAATAGGTGAGGAGGAGGCGGGGTCGATTCGAAAACAGGTGCAGCTGGTTCAGTTGTTTCCTGATGAGTGTAATTGCCGTAAAAGGCCGCGAAATCGACCGAGAGACGTTTCCGTAGAGTAGTTCGAGAACCAACTTCATAAGCGGTCAAGTCTTCGTTCTTGAAATGAGGATTGCCGACCAGCCCGATCTCAACCGGAACTCCGTTGGCGCCGGGGAATCCACCGAAGTTGATACCTATGGCAGTGTCTTCACGCGATGGTGTGCGAGCAGCTCGCGAAATTGCCGCCCAGAACATTTGGTGTCCGGCCGGTTGCCACGTCAACCGGGCGCTCGGCAATAACACGAATCCCGTGTAGTAATCGTGCTCCAGCTTTGTTCCCACTGTAAGATAGAGTCTTTCGGGCGAGAGAGCGATTTCGTCCTGAATGAATGAGCTGACTATCTGAGTGTTGAGGTCGGCGGGATTGAAGAAGATAGAGAGGTTCCCGGTAGTTTTTGAAGAGGAATAGCGATAATCCAAGCCCCAAACAATGCTTTGCCGCCGGCCCCACTCGAAATGATGTTGGAAATCAAGATTAAGCGTGTGGCGAGTCTCCGCGACAATGGAGTCGCGTTTATAATCGTCGTAGGACACTTGGAGGTTGGTCTGTGATCGCGCGGAAAAAACGTGGTTCCAGTCCAATTGAAAAACGTCGCCGGATAAATTTACGGTCGGATCAACGTTTTGAAGAGTTGAAGATGTTAGGGAAGTTAGAATCTGCGTGGGACTCCGCTCATCTCCCCGGTATAAATTTCCTTGGATGCTCAGGGTATCGTTCGGTGAAAGAGCGCTATCCAGCCGAAAACCGCCGCTGAGAAGGTGCCAGCCATCGCCTCCGATTTGGCCGGCAAGGCCGGGCAGCTCGGCCTGGTTAAAATACTTGGCGTAAACCCGATAATTCGTATCATGGCCTAAGGAACTTCCATACTGCGCCGTTCCGAATCCCTGATCGAGGCTTCCCCCGCCGGCGACCAGTAATGCTCCGCGCGTATCAGCAGCTTTCTTCGTGATGATGTTGACCACGCCATTCACGGCATTTGCACCCCAAATCGTTCCACCGGGACCGCGGATCACTTCGATCCTTTCAATGTCGTCGAGCGGGATGTCCAACACGTCCCAGTACACTCCGCCGAAGGTGGGGGTATATACAGTGCCGCCGTCCACCAGCACCAACAATTTGTTGCTGAATTCTCCGTTGAATCCGCGAACGCTGATGGCCCAGGTGTTGGCGTTGATTTGAGCCACATTCATACCCGGCACCATTCTCAGAAGATCGGGGATATTCGTCGCGCCCGAACGGCTGATATCCTCGGCCGTGATCACGAATATTGCTGACGCTGTGCGCGAAAGTTTCTGCTCGTCTTTCGATACCGAAGTCACCTCGACATTCATCAGATCTTCCAGACTCTTTGTCGTCAGGTCTGCTGAAGCCTGTTGCGGCCACGCCGGTAACGCCAGAAATCCCACCAGAGCGATTTGCGCGAGCGCGCGCGAAGTGATGCACGAGAGAAACTCAATCCTCACTATCCAACCACTGCGCTTGCGCATTCCCCTTCCTTCTGCCCAAGAGGACTGAAGCAACGGACCCTTGTTCGAGAGCCATCACGATGGCGAACGGAACGGGTGGGAAGGGAGCAGACAGGAGGCCAAACTGATGATCGTCAAGTGAGGGCAAGGCATCTAGAATCAGTGAACTACCCTATTGCCAGAGTTTCATTGCGCGAACATTCGCCGGAAAAAATGTTTCAGGAAGGACGCCGAGTGCCAGTATGAAACGATGTTAACACCGTGTTAAAAAATGGCCAGCAATCTGCGTCTGCTTGCTTCCGAGGTATGATTCCCCTATTGTGTGGAGACTTCTTAGAAAGAGAGCCGATGAAACGCGTACTGGTGATAGAAGACGACAAAGACATCGTTGAATTAGTGCGCTACAACCTGGAGAAGGACGGTTATCAGGTTGCGTCAAGTGGGGATGGCTCAACCGGTCTGGCGCAGATTCGAAAAGCCGCGCCCGATCTGCTGATCCTCGACCTGATGCTGCCCAAGCTTTCGGGCTTGGAGATCTGCAAAGAGGTTCGCAAGGATGTCACGCTGAACCGCCTGCCGATTCTAATTCTCACGGCCAAAGGCGAAGAAGCGGATCGCGTGGTGGGACTGGAGCTTGGCGCGGACGATTACGTGACGAAACCATTCAGTCCCCGCGAGCTCGTTGCGCGAGTGAAGGCGCTCTTGCGACGAGCCGAACCTGGAGCACCCTCCGAGAAACCGCTTGAGATTGGCGCATTGAAAATTGATCCGGCTGCATACCGTGTAACGCGCGCAGGAAAACCAGTGCAGATGAGCACCCTCGAGTTCCGGCTGCTTTATTTTTTGGCGGCGCGTCCCAATCGGGTGTTTACGCGCGATCAGTTACTCGACGCCGTTTGGGGCACGGAACGATTTGTCACGCCGCGCAGCGTGGACGTCTACGTGCGGCGATTGCGCGAGAAAATCGAAACGGATCCGCAGCATCCAGGGTTCATGAAAACCATTCGCGGAGCCGGTTACCTCTTCGAAACCACCCGTGCGAGCTAGGCTTTTCTGGCGGCTGGGACTGACGTACCTGGTCCTTCTGCTTGGCGTTTTAATCGCCGTTGATTCCTATTCTGCCCGCGTCGTTCGTAGCCACTCGATACGCTCTGCAAACGATCAGCTCGTTTCGCTGTTCAATCTTGCGCAGGCGCGCCCACCGGACGCATCCAGCGAGGTGGCAGTGCGTGACTGGACCGATTGGATGGCGAAAAGCGGAGCGCGTGTCACCGTGATCAATGCTTCGGGAGGGGTTCTAGCGGACTCGGCAAATGGCGCAGGCGACCCCGAAAAACCGAGCGACTGGCCTGAGGTGCAACAAGCTCTCGCTAATGGTGTGGGACGGTCGGTTGATAGTGTCCGTGAACTCGTGTGCCGAGCGCAACGTTTTCAGCCAGCTTCTGATTCGCCTATCGTGATTCGCCTGGCATTGCCGCTGGCGCAAATTGATTTGTCGCTAAAAGAGCTTCGTCAGCGGTTACTGGTTGCTTCGCTAATCATTTTAGTTATCGGAATTGGGGTATCCCTGATTTTCGCGCGCGTTTTCGTTGCGCGTGTCGAACACCTGAAAGATTTCTCACAACGAATCGCGGCTGGAGACTTTCACCCTTGGCTGGCGGTGGGACCACGTGACGAACTTTCCGATCTCGCTGACTCGATGAACAAAACGGCGGCGCACCTGGACCGTGAGATACGCTTGCTAAGCAGCGAGCGCAACCGGTCGAGCGCGATCCTCCGCAGCATGGTCGAAGGCGTGGCCGTAGTGGATGCGCAAGAACGGCTAGTGTTCTGCAATCGCGCGTTTTCAGACATTCTAAATGTTCAATCAGTGACCAGCGAAGGCAGTCCGTTAATTGAAGTCGTTCGAAGCTCGGAATTGATCGGTCTTATTCGCAAAGCATTGCACGGAGAGGAAGGCCTTCAGAGCGATATCGAAATAGGGATCGTGCAACCCCTAAGTTTTTCAGTGACCGCAGCGCCGGTGAAAGCCCTGGACGCGGATCGAAACGTGCCAGCGGACAAGCCATCCGGAGCGGTGGTGGTTTTGCACGATGTGACCGAATTGCGCCGGCTCGAACGTGTACGCCAGGATTTTGTCGGAAATGTCTCGCACGAATTCAAGACTCCCTTGACCGCTATTCAAGGTTTTGCCGAGACTTTGTTGGCCGGAGCGGTTGACGATCCCAAGAACAACCGGCGGTTTTTGGAAATCATTCGCGAGCATGCAGTACGCCTGGCTCGCGTAACAGATGATTTATTGAAACTAGCCCGCATCGAGGCAGGAAAGCTTGAATTGGAATTTTTTCCGGTCGGCGTGCAGGAACTGATCGAAGGCTGTGCGGAGACGACCTTGTTGAAAGCCAGCCGTAAGCAAATTTCATTCAGCATGGAAGTTCCAGCTGGGATTCCGGCTCTGCGCGGCGACGCGAGTCTGCTGCATGACGTATTGCAGAATTTGCTCGATAACGCCATCCAGTACACGCCGCCGGGCGGCCGTGTAGTTGTGGGAGCAGCGGCAGGGCCTCACGAGGCAACCGTTACGATTTCAGATTCCGGTATTGGAATACCGCAGGCCGACCAGGAGCGGATTTTCGAGCGCTTTTACAGAGTGGACGCTGCGCGATCTCGGGAAGCCGGCGGTACCGGGCTGGGGCTTTCGATTGCCAAGCACATTGTGGAAGCTCACGGTGGACGCCTGTGGGTTGAGAGCGCGGTCGGCCAAGGATCGAAGTTCTCTTTTTCCATTCCTCTGGCCAGCTAAGCCTCGAGTTGTCTCACAGCATTCACCTGCCATTAATTCGGTTGCAGTCTTTCCCTGCCATCCTGTACGCGTAGACATTTAATTGGACCCCGGTGATTTAGGCAGGAGGTGGCGAATGGCGGCTACAAAAACCAGCACTGAAGGAATTTTTCAAAGTGTTTTAGTGAACTACCTGGTTTCCCAGGCGCGCACGGTGGAAGCCTCTGTCAACCGCGCTCTTTGGGCGCTGCTGGAGCGCAACGAGCGGTTGGCCAGCGAGGTCTTTCTGAATGAGCCCCGCATCAACGAAATGGAAATCGTGATTGACGAGCACGCCATCCGCATGTTGCGCCAGGGAAACCTGGGAGATACCGAAGTGCGGCTGATAGTCGCCACACTCAAAATCAATAACGACCTCGAGCGCATGGGCGATCTCGCCGTGAACCTTAGCGAACGCGCCATTTCGCTATCGGCGATGGGCGAAGTGCCCATTCCAGTCGAGCTTGAGCCCATGGCTACAGCGGTGCGCGCGATGGTTTCGAAATGTTTAGGAGCATTGATTTACCAAAACGTGGACCTCGCGACCCAAGTGCTCGAAAGCGACGACGTAGTTGACCGATATCGCGACCATTTGTTCGAGTCCCTGCTGTCCGGCATGACGTTGAACCCTTCTCTGGCGGCTCCGAATTTGCATTACGTGCTGGCCTCGCGCCACCTCGAACGTATCGCAGATCACGCGACCAATATCGCGGAGGATATCCTGTTCTGGGTTCGCGGGCTGGAAGTCCGCCACGGACGCGCAAGGCAAGTCGAAATTTCGACCGAAGACAGCCTCGCGGCAGGAACTTTGTAATCTATACGAACCGCCCGGATGCGCCTTCCGGATGCGGCGGGAGCCCCGGCAGCGTGGCCGCCAAGCCAAAGCGTCCCGCATTTCACCCCTCATTCTCGTCGATGTAACACGGTTGTAACAATTCTGATAAAAAATGGGAGCTAGGAGAATTCACGAACATGAGAAAGAGCCTGCTAATTGTGTCGCTCGTGCTCGGCCTGGCTGCCATCGCGGCAGCCCAAAATGGAACGGTGCTGCTAAATGCCGCTGGCGCCACTTTTCCCTATCCGATTTATTCCAAGTGGTTTGACGTTTACCACACCGCGCACCCGAACGTTCAGATTAACTACCAATCCATCGGATCGGGCGGCGGGATACGTCAACTCCAGGCCGGCACCGTGGATTTCGGCGCTTCGGATGGACCCATGACGGACGAGCAGCTCGGGCAATCGAAGTTCAAGATCCTGCATTTTCCCACCGTGCTCGGCGCGGTAGTACCGACTTACAATATCGTGGGCGTATCCGGAGAATTAAACTTCACGCAGAAAGCATTAGCTGGAATTTATCTCGGAACGATCACAAAGTGGGACGATCCGGAAATCGCCAAAGCAAATGCGGGAGTGAAACTTCCGAATGCCGATATCGTCGTGGTTCACCGTTCGGACGGCAGTGGAACCACCTACATCTGGACGGATTTTTTGGCGAAGGTCAGCGAGGATTGGAAGAAAAAAGTGGGCAACGCGGCCACTTCCGTGAATTGGCCCGCCGGGCTGGGCGGCAAGGGCAACGAAGGCGTTACCGGGCTGGTCAAGCAAACGCCGAACTCGATCGGCTACATCGAATTGATCTACGCCGTGCAAAACAACATTCCTTACGGGAAAGTTCAGAACGCGGCGGGAAACTTCGTGAAGGCGGATTTGGCAGGAGTGACGGCAGCAGCTGCCGCCGATGCCAAGAACATTCCGGAAGACTTCCGCGTTTCGATCACTAACGCTCCAGGGCCAAAGGTTTATCCCATTTCAAGTTTTACGTGGCTGCTGATTCCCGCGCAAATTCAGGACGCAGCGAAGCGTGAGGCCATCAAGGATTTTCTGAAATGGATGTTGGTAGAAGGTCAGAAGTACAATGAGGGCTTAACGTATGCCCAGCTGCCCAAAGAAGTAATCGCGCGGGAGACTAAAGCGATTTCGCTGATTCAGTAAAATGTCCGCTGCCGCTACAACAATCGCGCACGAGGTTCCGCCGCAAGCGGGCCCTCGCGCGTTTCTTCGCCGGCTGCGCGGCGGCGACGAAATCGCTCATCTGATTACTCTCACGTTTGCAGCCCTTATACTCCTCATCACGTCGATGCTGGTGTACGAGCTCTGGGCGAATTCACATCTTTCCCGGGCAAAATTCGGATGGATGTTTTTCTGGACTAGGGTGTGGGATCCGAACTTTGACAACTTTGGTGCGGCGCCGTTCATATATGGAACGTTGGTTACTTCGGCAGTGGCGCTCTGCCTCGCGGTTCCGCTTGGGCTTGCGAGCGCGATTTTTCTTTCCGAGCTCGCGCCGCGCAAGGTCAGTGACGTCATTTCGTTTTTGATTGATTTGCTGGCGGCCGTCCCCAGCGTGATCTATGGCCTGCTGGGAATTTTTATAGTTGTGCCAGTGATGCGCACGACGATAGGGCCGGCCCTGATTCACACACTCGGTAATGTTCCCTACATCGGGGCGTTGTTTCACGGACCCAATTACGGAGTTGGTTTTCTGACCGCTGGGATCGTTCTGGCGATTATGGTCGTGCCGTTCATTATTTCTGTTTCGCGGGAAGTCCTGTTGACGGTGCCGCGCGAGCAGCGCGAAGCGGCGCTGGCGATGGGCGCAACGCGATGGGAATCCACTTGGAAGGTAGTGGTCCCGTGGGCTCGCACCGGCATCATGGGCTCTGTATTCCTCGCCTTGGCCCGCGCGCTGGGTGAAACGATGGCCGTTACCATGGTCATAGGCAATGCGCCAACGATCGCCGCCTCGCTGCTTTCGCCCGGCGATACAATCGCTTCCACCATCGCCAGCCAATTCACGGAAGCGACCGGAGACTTGTATTTGAGTTCGCTGATCGAGTTGGGGCTGGTGCTATTCCTGATCACGTTTATTCTGAATGGCTTGGCTCGGATTTTGATTGTCGCCACCGGACGCGGAGGAGGTCGGCCCGCATGAGTAATCCGCGTATTGTCTGGCGAAAGTCATTGAATTACGTAATGCTGAGCTTGACCGGAATAGCCGCGCTTGGGGTGGTTTCGATTCTGTTTTTTATCCTTGGGTATTTGATCTGGAACGGCGGCAAATCGCTGAATTGGAATTTTTTTACGCAGCTTCCGAAGCCCGTGGGTGAATCGGGCGGTGGAATGGCCAACGCCATTGTGGGCAGCCTGAAGCTGCTGATGTTGGCAGCTTTGATGGGCCTGCCGGTAGGACTTCTTACCGGCGTGTATCTCGCGGAGTTTGGCGGAAAAACGTTTTCGTTTATCATACGCTACACGACCGATTTGCTGAACGGCGTGCCATCTATCGTTATAGGTATTTTCGCTTACTCGCTGGTGGTGCTCCCGGTGAGGCATTTCTCCGCGCTGGCCGGCGGCGTGGCGCTGGGGATGATGGTGATCCCGATCACGGTACGAAGCACGGAGGAGTTTCTTAGGGCGGTGCCCGGAAGCCTGCGCGAAGGCGCAATGGCGCTGGGAGCCAGTAAGTGGAAGACTATCGTTACCGTCGTGCTGCCCGCAGCAAGCGGCGGCATACTAACTGGAATGCTACTGGCGCTCGCGCGCGTTGCCGGGGAAACCGCGCCGCTGCTCTTCACCGCCTTCGGCAACCGCTTTTGGAGCCCGGGTTTCGAACAGCCGACCGCGTCGCTTCCGGTAATGATATATACATATGCCATCGCGCCGTATGATGATTGGCACAGGCAGGCGTGGGCCGCGGGCTTGGTATTATTGGGCTTGGTGCTGGTTGCAAATCTGGGTGCCCGTCTTCTACTGAACCGCGGCAGCGCGGTCAGGAGCACGTGATATGCCGTCGATTTCCCAAGGCAGCAATGCCACCGCCGCAAGACTCGCTCCACAAGTGCGTATGAATGATCCTCGCTCGATGGCTTCGGAAAAGGAGACGCCGGTGCGCTTTCAGATCTCCGACCTGAATTTTTTCTACGGCCCAAAGCAGGCCATCTTTGGGCTGAACCTGAATATCCCGGTGAACAAGGTGACCGCCTTAATCGGACCTTCGGGATGCGGAAAGTCGACATTCCTGCGCACGTTGAACCGCATGAACGAGATCATCAGGAACACTCGCGTGGATGGCGAAATCTTGCTCGACGGCCAAGATATACATTCGATGGATGTGGTGAATCTGCGGCGTCGTGTCGGAATGGTGTTTCAGAGGCCGAATCCTTTTCCGAAGTCGATTTATGAAAACGTGGCGTATGGACTTTGCATCAACGGTTATAAGGGTCGTCTCGACGAACTCGTAGAAAGCAGCCTGCACCGCGCGGCGCTTTGGGACGAAGTCAAGGATTACCTTCACAAGTCGGCTTTCGCGCTTTCCGGCGGGCAGCAGCAGAGGCTGTGTATTGCGCGAGCTCTTGCCGTGAATCCTGAAGTGCTTTTGCTGGACGAGCCCTGCTCCGCGCTGGATCCGGTGACGACCGCAAAGATTGAAGAATTATTGTTTCAGCTGAAGGATAGCTGCACCATGGCAATCGTTACTCACAACATGCAGCAGGCAGCCCGCGCCAGCGATTTCACAGCCTTCATGCTTGACGGCAAACTCATCGAACACAGCGAAACATCTAAACTATTTACGACGCCTACCGATCCGCGTACTGAGGCCTACATTACCGGCCGCTTCGGTTAAAGTGGATTGGTTTATCGGGCTATTGCACGCAGAAACGGAAAGGTCTGAGGAAACATGGAACGACATTTTGAGCGAGACCTCGAAGAGCTGAAACAGCGACTGCTTTGGATGGGAAGCCTCGCCGAGCGAGCCGTCCATCAGGCGATCCACGCGGTGCTGGACGGTGAAGAGCACCTCGCCGAGACCGTCTTGACTGAAGAAGATGCAATTAACGAGATTCAGATTGAAATCGACGAGCGCGTGCAACGCTTGCTGGCACTGCAACAGCCTATGGCCGCCGACTTGCGATTCTTGCTGGCGGTTTCGCGCATCAACGGAGACCTCGAGCGCATCGGAGACCAAGCTGTCAATATTGCGCAATCGGCAACGCGGATCATGCGCCATCCGCAGGTGAAGCCTTACGTTGATTTGCCGCGAATGAGCGAGCTGGCCGAAGGGATGGTCCGCGATAGTTTGAATGCCCTGGTGCGAGGAGATATCGAGCTAGCCCATAGCGTGCTCCAGCGCGATGACCAGGTGGACCGGCTGCGCGACCAACTCTTCCGCGAGTTGCTCACCTACATGATGGAAAACTCCGCCGTGGTGTTCACCGCCTTCGAGCTTGTTCTCGTGGCGAAAAACATCGAACGCATCGGAGATCACGCGACAAACATCGCCGAAGACGTGATTTACTTCGTCGCCGGCCGCGACGTACGGCACCCAGCGCTCGACCGCCGTTAGACATCTTTTTTGCCCACACGCCACGGCCCGGACACACTTCTTCTAACGAGAGTAACGCTTTTGATAGTACATGGAGGAAGAGGGTCTAGATGCGCGTAAGAGCTGTAGCTTCGTCTTCGGCGAGGTCAAGAATTGTGTCGAGCCGGACCATTTTCAACAGCATCACTACCCGCTTATTCGGCGCGAAGTAGGTGCATTTTCCGCCCGCGCGCTTCAGCGTGGTGAACGCACGAACGAGTGCCCCAATCCCCGAACTGTCGAGTTCCGTAACGCCGGCGAGATTTACAGCTATGTGTGTGGTTCCCGCTTCGATGAGCTGCTGAATCTGATTGCGAAAAGATTCTTCAGCGTCGCCCAATTTCAGCGGCCCGTCGAGATCCAGGATTGTGGCTCGGCCAGCTTTGCGGATGCCAATGTTCACATGTGCCTCACTGCGCTTTGCAAAGCTATCTGAATTATGTCCGGCAATCAAGTCCCTGCAAAAAACTTCTAAGAAATACGGCAGATGCCGCCAGCAGTCTTCCTTGACGCTATACATGGCATTTGCTAGGCTGCCTCACTATCTCTTCATTCGCGCGCGGTTTTTACCCGCGACTAAGAGTATCCCCCTGCCGCTGGGAGAGTAATGGAAACATCTTCCGCGCTTTTCGAACTCGCGAGCATATCTTTAGCGTGCCGCGATCAAGACACCCTGCTGAAGACCTTCGCCGCCCGAGTGGGCACTACACTCGGAGCGCGCGCCGTGCTCGTATGGACGACGAACGGAACAGCAGAGGAACTCCTTTGCCGCATGCGCTGGACTGAGCCGGGCGAACGCTTACATCCCACCGAACTGCCTGTCAACGGAGGAACGCTCGCAATATTGTACCAATCAGCCGCCACCAGACGTTTGCCCGCACGCGAAATCGCACCAGAAGATCTTGAGCATCTTGATGAGTTCAGCCGTACCCGGGTGAAATCCGCTTTGTATTCATCCCTGCCGGGGGCGCAAAGGCCGGAAGGCGTAGTCGAGGTTCTCAACAAGCGCGCCGGAGACTTCACCGCCGAAGACGCGCACTTCCTGGAAGAAGCATGCCAGCTGGCAGGCCGCGCACTGACCAATCTGGGCGCGATTGAACAGGAACGTCAGAGCCAACTCGCGACTCTCGAACGCCTGACCGCGCTATACGACCTGGGCCAGACATTTACATCAACTCTGGAACTGGAAGAGCTTCTCCCCATCGTAGCGGGTAAAATCCGCGACATTTTGGGGGCCGGAGCCTGCAATCTCTGGCTGGCTTCGCCTGACGGACAGGAACTCAATCTCGCGAGGCAAATCGGCGATGACCCTACGATTGAAGAGGACGCCACCGCGTCATTAAGTGAAGGTTTGCTGGCTGAAGTTGCGCAGCAAGCGAACCCGAAGTTAGTCGAAGACCCGAGCGGGGAAGCCGGGCTCGCCGAACGCATTGAAGCTGGCGGAGATTTCGAGCTTCAGTCTTGGATGGCAGCGCCCCTGCGAAAAGACGACGAGGTTCTCGGTGTCGTCGAGATCATTAATAAGGCGGACGGCACGCTGTTCAATGAAGACGATCTATTTTTCCTCTCCAGTATCAGCGAACAGGCCGCGGTGGCACTGCACAATGCAAACCTGCTGGAGTCCGAGCGAAAGGTTCACGCCCTCGATGCCTTGTTGAAAATTTCGCAGGAAATTACTTCCACTCTGGATCTCGATCACGTTTTGACCACGGTAGTGGCGCAGTCCGCATCAGTCGTGCCGTTTGAGAGTTGCGTTATTGGATTTTACGACCGTGGGCGCTTCGTCCTGGGAGCCGTCTCCGGAGAAACGGAAGTTCCGAAGACGCGGGAAATGAGCGAGCTGCGCGAGCGCATGGAGTGGGTGGCGGAACAGGATAGTCACGTTGCGGCGAATTTTCATGAGGATGGCTGGCAAGTCGAGCCTGCAGAGGCGCACGCCCAAGTTGTCTCGTTCCTGGAAGCCCATGAATACCGAGGCTTTTATGGCTTACCACTGCGCGACGATCAAGGAACGCTCGGCGCAATGATTCTTCTGAGCAAGGAAGCCGATTTTCTCTCAGAAAGCCATTTGGAAACCCTGGCCATCCTCGCCAGCCAGACTACGGTTGCTATCCGCAACGCCCAGCTTTATCAGCAAGTTCCACTGGCGAATATTTTCCAGCCGTTTGCGCAGAGAAAGAAAAAGTTCCTGGCCGCTGTGCCGCAGAGCCGCATGATGGAATACGCGCAACGCGCCGGCATCGTGGCCCTGTTTCTGACGATAATCCCATGGCCCATGCGCGTTGGCACCGACGCTACGGTGGTCCCATCCGAGCGCCGCATGGTGAGCGCAATCGAGGGCGGAGTCGTAAAACAAGTCTTCGTGCGCGAAGGCGATTTGGTGAAACCAGGCCAGCTGCTTGCGCAACTCGACGACAGCGAGGATCGCATAAAGCTAATAGAAGCCGACACCGCGTTGTCTCAGGTGCGGCGTGAATTAGCCGAAGCCGAATTCCGGAATGACCCCGCAGCGGCAGGACAGGCTCAGATACGCTCGCAGCTATATTCCGCTGAAGTCGCGCTTGAGCAGCAACGAATAAATGACGCGCGCTTGACCTCACCCATCGCCGGCATCGTGACCACTCCGAAGGTGGAAGAAAAATCCGGGTCCATGATTAAACCCGGAGATAGTTTCTGCGAAGTAGTATCTCAGGACCGCATGGCTGCGGAAATGAGCGTCCCCGAAACCGATCTTTCGCTCGTACGGCCAGGGGAAAATGTGTCTCTGAAATTAAACGCGTTCCCGACAACTACGTTCGAGGGGACCGTAGATCGCATCGGGGCACAGACTCGGACTGATTCTGGAGACCAGTACTTCCTGGTGCGCGCGATATTCGAGAACGCCGGAGGAAAGGCTCGCGATGGAATGGTTGGGCGAGTGAGAATTCGGTCGCGGGGCGGGTGGTTTGACAGCGGATGGTACCCGGTTGGGTACGTTATTCTGCGTTCGCCGTTCAGATGGATCTGGCAAAAGATATGGCCCTGGCTGCCGTGAAAAAAGAGGAACCTTTAATATGAAACGCGCCGCGTTGATCTTAATCGCCGCAATGGCAATTGTCGGAAATGGTTGCGACAATTCGTCTGTTGCTTCCAGCCCCAAGAATGCGCCCCCACCATCCAACGCAGCTTCGTCTCAGACTCCCGCGGCGAGCGCAGTTTCCGCAAAAGGGACCGAGACGGCCGATATTCTAAGCGTGCTCACAGTAGAACATCAGGTCGATCTCTCCTCGCAACGCGATGGCACGGTGACGTCCGTCGTCAAAGACGAAGGCAGCGTGGTCAAGACAGGCGAAATTCTTGGCAAGCTTGACGACCGAAGCCTGCAACAGGAGCTCATCAAGGCGCGCGACGATCTAAAGGTGACTCAGAACAACTTGCAATATAAAGCAGCGGAACTGAAGGCTAAGGGCGCAGCCTACCGTCGTCAGCAGCAGTTGCGGGAAGCAGGATTGTCGAGCCAGGCCGATCTCGAAGCCGCAGAATTCGAAGCGAAAGGCGCTGAGTACGACATGCACGGATATGAGGCCTTGGTTGAAAGCGGCCAAGCCGAAATCCACCGTCTCGAAATTGAAATCGACCAAACCGTTTTGCGCGCTCCCTTCTCGGGCGTCGTGGCGCGCCGCTACGTTCGAGAAGGGCAAGCCATCGTCAAGGGTGACAAGTGTTTTCGAGTGAGTCAGCTCTATCCTCTGCAGGTCCAGTTTCAAATTTCCGAATTGGCCAGCCCGCGCCCCGCACTCGGCGCGCCGGTTAACCTCACGCTCGTGGGAGGTGCCGATCGCCAGGTCAGCGCGAAGGTAGTGAAAGTCAGCCCTACCGTGGATCCGTCCAGCGATAGTTACAATGTGGTGGCCCAACTCACTGGCTCGGGGATTTCCGATCTGCGTCCCGGAATGGCTGTACGCGTCGGATGGCCTGGAACCTCGCCATCAAAGCCGTAGAGGATCTCGACCATGCGTTTCGGTCCTACCAGCCTTCAAGTTTCCAGCGTCCTGGCGAAAGGCCTTAAACGACCCAAACTCCGCACCGATCTGCGCATCAGCGAACAAACGGTAGCGGGCGAAATCAGTTACGTCGTCAAAAACCGCGAGACGAACTCCTACAACCGATACGGGGCCACGGAATATCAACTGCTATCACTTTGCGATGGAACTCGTACGGCTGCTGAGATTGCACAGGTCATGTCTGAAAAGGATCCCGATTTGACCACCAGCGAGGCCGACGTGCTCGACTTCCTCGACTCGGTGGAAGCCACCATGTGGGAGCGCTCGGTCGGGGAAAAAAACTTGGCTGTACTTGAGCGCATTCGCGACGAGCGCAAAGGGCGCATCGATCAATCGAGTGCGCTCTACATCAGTTTTAAAGCCTGGGATCCGGACGAGACACTCGGGAAAATGGATCGCTATCTCGGGTGGATGTTCACCAAGGGTTTTGTCATCTTCTCTTTGTTCGTATTTGTCGTCGCGGTTTATCTGCTCGCGGGCGATTGGACGCGAGTGCAGCAGGACACTTCGGCCTTATACGATTTTGCGGGTAAGAGCGCCTATGACATCTGGATTTTTTGGATCCTGCTGCTGGGTCTGGGCGCTGTACACGAATTTGGCCACGGTCTGACTTGCAAACACTATGGCGGCGATGTGCATCAAATGGGCTTTTTGCTCATCTATTTCACCCCCGCGTTTTTCACTGACACCACAGACATCCTTCTGTTCCAGACCGGAGCTCCCCGGCAGTGGGTTATCTTCGCGGGCATTTGGATTGAACTGGTGATCTGCGGCCTGGCCGCATTGGTCTGGCATTTCACCGCTCCCGGTTCGCTGACGAATGATTTTTTTTACAAAATGATGCTGCTGAGCGGCATTCAGGGTGCGCTCTTGAACCTGAACCCGTTAGTCAAAGCCGACGGCTACTATGCGTTGTCACAATTTCTCAACATGGATAACCTGCGCGAAGACTCCTTCGGGTACTTGCGGGCCTGGGTGCAAAAATATATTTTCCGGCATGACATAGACTTGCCGCCGTCCAGCAAGCGCCAGCGCCGTGTTTTCTTCCTGTTTGGAATTTCAGCCATCATCTACAGCACATCTCTTCTGATTCTTATGCTTCTGTTTGTTAAGAACATACTCGTAAGCCAAATGGGCGACGAATGGGGATATCTGGCAACCCTTGGCGTCATTTATTTTTTTGCAAGAACGAGTTTGCGAAAAGCTTTGCCCGTTGCACGGGCTTGGATACGGGACAAGAAGGAGAAATATATGGCCTGGAAAGTGACTCGTGCGCAACAGGTTGGCGCCCTTGGACTGGTTCTGTTGTTTCTGTTGCCTCCGTTTTCGTCAAAGGTCACCACCGATTTGGTGCTCGAACCCGGAAAGGATGTGCGCGTTCGGGCCGCTGTGGGAGGCAGAATTCAAAGAGTGTTCGTTCGGGAGGGCGATGAAGTGAAAGCGGGACAAATATTGGCCATTTTGGAGAATCCCGACATAAGTTCCGACGCGCAATCGCTGACGCAGCGGTTAGCACTCGCCAGCAGTAATCTCCGCAATAATCAGGATCGCTCAGACTTCAGCCAAGCGGCGCAAGTGGTTCGCGATCGCGGCCGGCTCGAGCAAGAGCTTTCCGTAGCGCAGAAGAGAGTGCAGAATCTCGAAATTCGAGCTCCCATGGACGGGGTCGTCATTACTTCCAATGTGGACCAGGAAGCCGGCGAATACCTTTCGGCAGGGGACGAATTTGCCCGGGTGGTGGATCGCAGCACCATGAAGGCGCGTATCCTCATACAGGACCGCGAGCTTCCGGACGTTCAACCCGGCGCGCCTGCCAAGGTGAAGGTGCTCCCGTTTCCATACCGAACTTACTCGGGCCACGTGGATAAAATACTTCCGGCCGCGGCGCTGGATCATCCAGTCGCCCAGACTGAGAAGCTGACGCGTTTAGGGCAAGAGTTAGCGAACTTCGTTGCGGTTGAGATGGAAATTCCAAACCCCGATGGGTCTCTGCGGGAAGGCATGACCGGAAAAGCCAAAATTTCCGGGCCCCGGCATTCCTTGGCCTGGCAGACCGGCCAAGCGACATGGCGCTGGGTGCGTTCGCAGTTTTGGTAAGAAATCCAGGCCGAAACCCGGCCGAGCATGGCAGAGTCAACTCAAAATGTATCTGAATGTGCCACGGCATCGGCGAGCGCCGCAATGGCAGGGCACGCGCTGAAGCTTGACAGGGTAGCAATAATCCGCCGTCAACTCTTCGCCAGTACGTATCTTCCGGCGGCTGAAGAAGAGCAGGTGGTTGCGAACACAGCGCCAGAGCAGATTAGGATTGCACGAGTGGTTGATGAACTGGGCACCGCTCCCACCAGAGCTCCCGTCCAGAAACCAGAGGTCGTTCATCTTCGCGAGGTAAGTGTCTTGGGGAAATTCTATATCCCAAACCTGCTCGTAACTGAGGCGTTTTCCGGTGTATTCGATGACGCGGCGATCTCGAGGAATGTCCTCGAGCGCAAACACTCCATAGCGATGAAGCGAAGAGGGCCCTATTCGAAGATCATAGTACGCGGTTTTAGAGTTGATCTGGAGTTTCTTCGGGCTCGGCGCTTTCATGTCGCATCCTCGAAGGACCGCTGCTAAACGGAAGAGCGGCCAAGCATCTAAGTCGTTTAAGCGGCGCGAAATTCCCCGACAACAAAGGAAAAAGGGCTGCCGTTCCTGGGACGGCAGCCCTTGGTAGTGCAACTGCTAACTGATGGCTGGCGCGAAGCCAGCCGGTTCTAATTAAAGGAAATTACGGCCGGCCTACGCCGAACTTGTTCAGAGGCTTCACTGATCCGAGCTTCTTTCCCTTTTTCACTGTCTTTGCTTTTGCCATGGTCTTGAGTCTCCTTAGAATTTTTTGTTTTCTTTCTGACTACACTGCAATTAGTGCAATCCGCTCGCCAAACTCTCGTCGCGTCTTCCCAATTGCCCGAACCTCATTCAAAAGCACTTATCGCCAGTGAGAAGCACAATGCGCTGATACCCGCGATTGAATGTGTTTAATTTCTTGCGATCGCGTTGAATAATTCAACGTCCGGGGAAGCTACTGTGAGTCCTCACGGAACTCATTTATGATTGCGGAGCGGAAAATGGCCGCGTATCAAGCCCGGGAGATTAAGACCTCGAGACGAATTCGGGAAAGGGAAGAATCCATCTAACAAAAAAGGGCTGCCAGCCTTTCGGTGACAGCCCTCTAATTCCTTATTAATTTATTGATCGGTGCGTGTGCAATTAAGCAGTCACACCTGTGACGCGAACCGCTAACTTATTGCCTACCCACGCCAACAATCGTGAGGGGCTTCGTTGCTTCCAGCTTCTTTGCTTTCTTCAAGGTTTTCTTGGCCATGGTGGTTCCTCCGTTGGTATGAGTCGCTTTGGCGACGCCTTCCTTTAGGCAAAAGGAGTGCCAATGCGAATCGAAAATACACCGAAGCTAAAGTGCTGTTTTATAATGCTTTAGACTATCCCGACTTGTCTTGTTTCCGGGATAGATCGGTCAAATGTGTTGAAATTCTCACCACTCCGCTGAAAAAGTAAGCGAGTAGCTACAGACTGTACTTACGACACAAGTAGTTGAGCCGGTTGCGGTCCACTCCCAGCAATCGCGCCGCATCTGCCTTTCCTTGTTTGGCTTGCTCCAGCGCTTCTTGAACCCAGCGCCGCTCAAAAGTCTCCATTTCCTTCGATAGATTGATCCCACCCGAGGGTAGCCGGAAGCGGTTGCGCGAATCGCGGCCGGAGGCTTGCACAATTTCGCCGGGGAGGTCCTTCAATGAAATCACTTCGCCGTCGGTCATGATAACAAGCCTTTGAATGGCGTTCTGGAGTTCCCGGACGTTCCCAGGCCATGGATAGCGCTTTAGCGCCAGCATGGCGTCATCTGCGATGCGCTTTGGTGGGAAACTATTGGCAGCGCAATACACGCTGACAAAGTAGTCTGTAAGGACCGGTATATCCTCCATTCTCTCGCGGAGAGAGGGCACAAAGATGGGCACCACGTGAATCCGGTAATAGAGATCCTCGCGAAACCTTTCCTCGCGAACCATCTCCTCCAGATCTTCGTTTGTCGCACTAATTAGGCGGAAATCCACGCGGATGGGCTTTTTGCCACCTAGTCGAGTGAACGAGCGATCCTCCAGCACACGCAAGAGTTTGCTCTGGAGTGCGGGCGTAAGTGTCGCAATTTCATCAAGAAACAGCGTTCCTTGGTGGGCCATTTCAACGCGCCCTTCCTTCATGGCTGTTGCGCCGGTGAAGGCTCCCTTCTCATAGCCAAATAGCTCCGCCTCCATTAAGCCTTCGGGAAGCGCGGCGCAGTTCACGCTGACGAATGCGCGGTTTCGTCGCGGACTCTGTTCGTGAAGAGCCCTTGCGACAAGTTCTTTACCCACCCCGCTCTCTCCGCGGATGATGACGTTGGTGGTCGTCCTGGCCATTCGCTTTATGGAATCGAAAACGTGGCTCATCGCATCGGTCGAGCCGATCAAATCGCCATGCGTACTCTTGCGGCTTATCTCCTGGCGGAGAATTCGGTTTTCGCGCTGAATGTGTAATTTTTCAACAGCGCGCTCCACCACGTGCCGGAGGACGTCGGTGTCGAGGGGCTTGAGAAAGTAGTCATAAGAGCCTGCATCGATCACTTTCATAGCGGTCGGTTTGGTTTCGTCAGAGCTGATTACGATTACGAGCGTATCGATTTCGCTTCCTACCAGCCGGGCAAGCAACTCCGTGCATTCGCGGACTCCTGCATCGCCGAGGGGAAGACCCAGTAAAAGGACTTCCAGCTCTGATCCCTGGAGCAGCCTGTAGGCCTCCGCGAGATCATCACCCTCCAGGACTTCGAACTCCGATCGCAAAGCGGACGCAATCTTTGAGCGGAAGCTGTGCTCATCGTCGACAATCGCAACTCTAGGTTTAGTCGCAGCGGGAGTGATGGTGGTCTCCGGCGGGAATTTAGCACATGCTATAAGGCGTCCCGCGTGGCGCCGATTCTAGGTGCCAAGCGCCTCACTGTCAACGATACTGCGCGGGCAAACCCGATACCCGGGCGAAAGGCGTTGACTCTTTTCATGACTTAGCGTGAGGCTTTGCGCGCGGGCAGGTACTTTTTGTCAATTTTTGCAATGACAACGTAATTCGGATCGACCATTTCAGCAAGGTGAATCGTGGCGACTTTCGAGAGCAATTCGTACGCGTCCAGCTCGGACAAGCCGTAATCCTGATGAATCCAGCCGACAAGCTGGGTAAACGCGATGCGTAACGAATCGTCAAGCGGACGGTAGATGCCGACGGCCATGATTTCATCCTTATTTTCGAAACGCGGCCAATCAATTTTTTGTCCCTTGATTACGCGCACGCGCAGCCGAACGCGCAACGGTACCTCGATCGCCGTGCCGGCAATTTCACCATCGCCCATGGCAGCGTGCCCGTCACCCATGTATAGCAGCGCGCCGGGCACATTGACGGGTAAATAAAGAGTGTTACCTACACTCGCCTCAGAAGAGTCCATGTTGCCGCCGAATTCAGCCGGAACCACGGAACTGCGGGCTTCGCCGTAGGAGGGCGCCACGCCAATGCATCCCAGAAAAGGATGCAGCGGGATCTTCACCGAGAAATTCGAATCATGCGCCTGAAAAGTCGCAGTGTTGTCGTCGGGATGAATCGGATAGAGCCATATGCGCTCGGGCAGCGGCACCTGAATCATCGGCGTGTAATTTGTCGAGTTAAGCGCGCCGAAGCCGGGTGCAAACGCACCGACTCCCTGTGTCGAGTTCACTTCCAACGTCACGAAGTCGATGGCAATCGTGTCACCCGGTTCAGCACCCTCGATATAGAAAGGACCGGTGAGCGGATTGTCGCCCTTGACGAGTGCGAGCGTATCACCGGGCTTCTGAATAGCGTCGCCGAATGCATCAAGCGTATTCGTTTCGAGAACGTCTCCTGGCGCGAGTCGTGCTACAGGTGGCGCTACACCGTAAACATATTTCACCGTCTCGAGTGTCGCTTGATATTTCACTGCGCCGGGCGCTAGACTTTGCGCTTGAACGCCCGGCATGCAAAGCAAAATGCCGGAGAAGATGATAAGCGCTCGCGAACTCATGGGAACCCCCTCATTGCTGCCACGCGATTCTAGAACAAACCTTCACCCTGCTCGGCACAATTGTGAATGCCTGCCGGCAATGCGATGATGGATCAGCGCATCCCGCGAACGTAAATCCGGGCCCGCAGCAAATGCTCAAAAAACGGCTCACCCACATCCTGCTTCACGATTCTTTTCGTGTAGGCATTACCTTGAAAGGAATCGATGGCGTGCTGGAAGCATTCGGCGGCGTGTTGCTGTGGTTTAAAGTCAACTCGTTGAACGCTTGGCTGCAGGCGCTATGCCAGCACGAACTCGCCCGCGATAAGCACGATATTATTTTCCGCCACATAAGCGATGCTTCACAAAAATTGGCCAGCGGCAGCCCGATGTTCGCCTCGCTCTACCTTCTTTCGCATGGGCTCGTCAAGGCAGTGCTTGTAATTTGCCTTTGGCTCAACAGGCTTTGGGCTTATCCGCTGACGATGGTCGTATTCGGCGCCTTCATGATCTACCAAATTTACAGATTCACTCATACGCATTCATGGGCGCTTATTATCCTCACTCTTTTTGACGGCCTGCTGATATTCCTCACCTGGAAAGAATATCAGGACCAGAAAGCGCTGAAATTGAAGAAGGAAAAACCTTGACCCTTCGCGTTTCCTTGCGGTTTGCTTTCTTCACTTTTTTCGCGCGATGAAAAATAAGACGGGCCCGGAGCGTCTGGTCTTGCACCGGCTTTTCGTGTAGATTTTCGTATCGTGCCGACACCGCTCAAATTCAACGTTGCCCTGGTGCAGATGGCCGTCGGCGCCAAAGCCGCCGAAAACCTCGCGCGTGCTAGCTCTCATATTGAGAAAGCCGCTCACGCGGGCGCGCAAGTAGTCTGCCTGCCCGAACTTTTTCGCTCGCAGTACTTCTGCCAGCGCGAAGACACCGCGAATTTTGAATTGGCGGAGTCCGTGCCAGGACCCACCACGGAAGAATTGGGTCGCGTGGCACAAAAAACTAAGACCGTTATCGTTGCACCGCTCTTCGAACGCCGGGCGCCGGGAATTTACCACAACAGTGCCGCGATCATTGACGCCGACGGCCGGATCGCCGGCGTCTACCGCAAGATGCACATTCCCGATGACCCCGCTTATTACGAAAAATTTTATTTCACGCCCGGAGACCTGGGTTTTCGCGCCTTTTCCACCAGTGCCGGTAAAATCGCCACGTTGATCTGCTGGGATCAATGGTATCCCGAGGGCGCGCGCCTGGCAGCTTTGAATGGAGCATGCATCCTTTTCTATCCCACCGCGATCGGTTGGCACCCTAGCGAGAAAGATTCTAACGGCGAAGCGCAGCGCGATTCATGGCGCACCATCCAGCGCAGCCACGCCATCGCCAACGGGCTCTACGTTGCGGCCGTCAATCGCGTCGGACACGAAACCCCGGCGGAGGGCGGAGCCGGCCTCGAATTCTGGGGCAGCTCGTTCCTTTGCGATCCTCAGGGAGTCGTCATCGCGGAAGCTTCCACCGACCGCGAAGAAATTTTGTACGGCGAAGTAGATCTCGCGCACCTGGAAGACGTTCGCCGCAATTGGCCGTTCCTGCGCGACCGCCGAATTGATGCCTATGCCGGCCTCGAACAGCGTTTCCTCGACGAAAAACCTTGAAATCACGCAACCGCATCAGCCGGTCCATTGAAGAAAATATCCCGGCGGCGCTCGGCTTCCGCATGCCCGCTGAATGGGAGCCTCACGAAGCTACATGGATCGGTTGGCCTCATAACTCAACGGATTGGCCCGGGAAAATCGCTCTCATCCACTGGGTGTACGGCGAGATCGTCCGCAAAATTGTTCCGGGCGAACTCGTTCGCATCCTGGTGAATTCGACAGCGCATGAAGCGCAAGCACGCCAAGTTTTGAAAAGCGTAGGTGTCAACTTGGGCAAAGTACAATTTCTGCGTTTCCCCACGAATAGAGGATGGACGCGCGACTTCGGCCCCATCTTTGTCAAACGCGCAAAGCCCCGCCGCGAAGTTGCCATCGCCCGGTTCCGTTTCAACGCTTGGGCTCGCTATCCAGACTGGAAAAAAGATGATGCAATTCCAGCACAAGCCGTGCGCCGGTTGAAAATGAAGATCTTCCGCGCCCATATCGGCCAAGGTGATGTGGTTCTCGAAGGCGGAAGCATCGATGTGAATGGTTCCGGCACGCTGCTCACCACCGAAGAGTGCCTTCTCGATCAAAAACGCCAGGTCCGAAATCCGGGGTTCGATCGTGCGCAGACCGAAACGGCGCTGCGAGGATACCTCGGCGTGAAAAACATTATATGGCTCGGCAAAGGAATCGCAGGGGACGACACGCACGGTCACGTCGATGATTTGTGCCGCTTTGTGAATCGACGCACTGTCATCCTTTGTCGCGAGAAAAACTCTCGTGAGAAGAACTACCGGCCGCTCGAAGAAAATTGGGAGCGCTTGCGAGGGGCACGGCTGGAAGACGGAACCAAAATAGACGTCATTGAGTTGCCCATGCCGTCGCCTCTCCTTTTCAAGGGCGTGCGCCTCCCCGCCAGCTACGCGAACTTCTACATTTCGAATTCTGCCGTGTTGGTGCCTACATTCAACGATCCGAGGGACCGTGTAGCTCTCCGCATTCTCGGCGATTTGTTCCCCACACGCTCGGTAGTTGGAATCCATTCCGTTGATTTGGTCTGGGGGTTCGGCACCATTCATTGCTTGACACAGCAGCAGCCTTCTCGCTCCTGATTGCATTGGCAGCAAAAGGAAGGAAGGTTTTTCTAACCCTATTCTCAAGCCGCTCGCGAAGTATTAATCTTGTGCCCATGAGAAAATCACGCCCCCGCAAAGAATCGGAAGAAAAACATGCAGACCAGGACGAATCCTGCCTCTTCTGCAAAATCGTTTCGCGCGAAGTGGAAGCCAAAATTATTTTCGAAGACGAAATCTCCTTGGCTTTCCTCGACGTTCGCCCTCTTTTCCCCGGCCACGTCTTGCTGATTCCGAAGGCGCACTACCCCACTTTGTCTGATCTCCCCACCGCCGTGATCGGCCCGTTTTTCACTAACGTTCAAATGCTCGCCCGAAAAGTGCAGGAGGTAATGAAAGCAGAAGGCAGCTTCGTCGCTATCAACAACATCGTCAGCCAAAGCGTGCCCCATCTTCATGTCCACATCGTCCCCCGCAAACGCCAAGACGGCCTCCGCGGCTTCTTCTGGCCCCGCCGTCCCTACCAGGAGGGAGAAATGCTCGCCCTGCACGAAGTATTGTCCAAGCCCAGCTAGCATCGCGCTCCCTTCCTGGCACGGCATGCGACGGTTTCAAGTGCAGGTGAAACCTTCCTTACACGGAGTATCACTTACGCCGCCACGGAGCCAGGTACCATTGCCAAGCACTTATCGAAACTCTACGTTTATGTTTTGAGTAAAGGTTTCTTGGGAAACGTATCGGCGGACTCTGTGCGACCCTCTTCGGCCCTCGACTTTCAGACCGTATTCGAATCGGCGCCTGGGCTGTATCTGGTGCTGACCATTGACCTCAAGATTATCGCAGTCAGCGATGCCTACCTGCGCGCAACCATGACGCAGCGCGAACAAATTCTTGGCAAGGGAATCTTCGAAGTATTTCCGGATAATCCGAGCGATCCGTCCGCGACAGGTGTCCGCAACCTGCGAACCTCCCTGGAACGGGTGCTGCAGAATGGCGTGGCGGACACCATGGCGATCCAGAAGTACGACATCCGCAAGCCGGAGGAGGAGGGCGGAGGCTTCGAGGAAAGGCATTGGAGCCCGTTTAACGCGCCGGTCTTTGGCCCCGACAAGCAAGTGGCCTACATCATTCATCGCGTCGAGGATGTCACCGAGTTCGTTCGCCTCAAACAGCAGCGCATTGACCAACAAAAGCGCACCGAAGAATTGCGCGCGCACGCCGGGCGAATGGAAGCGGAAGCTCGTTTACGCGGAACCGAAGCCCAGGAAACCGCCCGGCGCTTAGCACTAGCGAATCGAGAATCAGCCAACCTTGCAATGGAAAGCGCACGCGCACGCGAAGAACTCGATAAGTTCTTTGATCTCTCGCTCGACATGCTCTGTATTGCCGGCACCGATGGATTTTTCAAGCGGCTCAGTCCGAGTTGGCAAAAGAAACTCGGATATTCCATCGAGGAGCTAACCACCGCGCCATTCATTGATTTTGTGCATCCGGATGACCGTGAACCTACGATTCAAGAAGTCGAAAAGCTGAGTGTCGGAGTCGACACTATAAGCTTCGAGAACCGATACCGCTGCAAGGACGGTTCCTATCGACATCTGTCTTGGAATGCTACGTCTTTCGTCGAGCGCCAGTTGATCTATGCTATCGGCCGCGACGTAACCGACTTAAAACAAACTGAGGAGGCTTTGCGCCGAAGCGAGGAGCGGTTCCGTTTGATGGTGGAAAACGTCGTCGATTACGCAATTCTCACACTCGATACCGACGGCCACGTTAAAACCTGGAACGCCGGTGCGGAGCGGATCGAAGGCTATCGCGCGGATGAAATCATCGGAAAGCATTTCTCCCGGTTCTATTCACGCGCCGACGTCGAGGCTGGAAAGCCCCAACTCGAACTGGAGGTAGCGGCCAAGGAAGGCCGCCTTCTCGATGAAGGCTGGCGCGTCCGCAAGGACGGCTCCACTTTCTGGGCCAACGTGGTGATCACCGCCCTTCGCGACGATCAGGGGACTCTGCGCGGATACGCCAAGCTAGCCAGAGACATGACGCAAAATAAGCTCGCGCAGGAAGCCATGTCGCAAGCCAAGGAAGCGGCCGAGCAGTCCAACAAGTTCAAGGACCAGTTCCTCTCCACCATGAGCCACGAGCTGCGCACTCCGCTAAACGCCGTGCTGGGCTTCTCCGACCTGCTGAACGAAGAGTCTTACGGCTCGTTGAACGAGCGTCAGCGCCGTTACGTGAACCATATCAGCACCGGCGGTAAGCACTTGCTCAGATTAATCAACGACATTTTGGATCTCTCCAAAATTGAAGCAGGGCGCCTGCAACTGGCCATCGAAAACGTGCAGGTCAACAGCTGCATGTCTGAAGCTGTGGACTGCCTGCGCCCGCTCTCTGACAAGAAATCTCAAACTGTTGTTGTAAAGCCGTCCGTGAAGCTGAGCGTCCGCGCCGACGTCACGCGCTTGAAACAAATTCTAATGAACCTGCTTGGCAATGCGGTGAAGTTCACGCCCGCCGGCGGAAAAATAGAAGTAGCGGCGCTTCAAATCGGTGAGGTTGTCCGGATGGAAATATCCGACAGCGGTCCGGGGATTCCCCTTGAAGAACAGCAGCGCATCTTCAAGGCTTTCCAGCGGCTGCAACAATCCAAAACAACCGAAGGCACTGGCTTGGGCCTCGCTATCACCAAGCGTCTAGTGGAGCTCCAAGGCGGCAACCTCGGCCTCGAAAGCCAGCCGGGCCAGGGAAGCTGTTTCTATTTCACTCTGCCGCTCGTCCCCACGTTAGTGCCGGGCGAAAGCCGTCCGCTCGAACTGAAATCACGCTCGAACGAATCTCTGCGAATCTTGGTCGTTGAAGATGATTCCGCGGCGGCGCATGTCATTCAATCGCATCTCAGCTCTGCGGGATACGAACCGATATTGTGTGCCGATCCTCAGCGCGCCCTCGAGTTAGCCGCAGAAATGCGCCCCAGCGCCATCACTCTCGACATCGTAATGAAGCCAATCGGCGGCTGGGAGATTCTCATAAAACTAAAAGCCGATCCGCGTATCTCGGCGATTCCAGTGATTATCGTGTCGGTGGTGGACCAGCCGGGCACCGGCGCACTGCTCGGCGCCGACGAATACATCGTTAAACGGGTGGACAAGCGAACCTTGCTGTCTGCCATTGAACGTTGTCTAAACAAGCGTGAGTCGATGACTTCCGTTCGTCCAATCTTAATCGTCGAAGATGACATCGCCACGAGCGAATTCCTCACCGAATTCCTGTGCCAAAGAGGCTATGTCGTCGCCACTGCTTCCGATGGCCTGGAAGCTCGCGCGTCGGTCGCCGCTTCCCTGCCCGAACTCGTAATCCTGGACCTGATCTTGCCCCACGTTAGCGGCTTCCAGTTGCTCTCCGAATGGCGCGCGAACTCGCGCACTTCCGAACTCCCTGTTTTTGTTCTGACCAGTAAGGATCTCACTCTGCAGGAAAAAGACTACCTCCGCACCAGTGCAGGCGTGCTATTTCAGAAGCAGGAACCCTGGCAGGACGCATTGATCAAGCAGTTGCTTCGCGCGGTGCCACCGATGCTCGCGGAGAAATCATGAAGCATCGCATCCTGGTGATCGAAGATAATCCGGCCAACAGCGAGCTTCTTTGCGACTGGCTGGAAGTGCAAGGCTTCGCGCCGATCGCTGCCGAAAACTTGGACCAAGCGTTTGCCGCTCTCCGGAGTGGGCCGCCGGACGCTATCCTGCTCGACGTGCAACTGGGCGCAGAGGACGGCCTCTTGCTAGCGCGCTGGGTTCGAGGGCAATCCCACCTTTGTCACCTACCCGTCCTCGCAGTCACCGCCCACGCCATGGTGACGGACCACGAGCGCGTCATTCAGGCTGGCTGCAATGCGTGTATTTCGAAGCCAGTGGATTTCAAATCGTTGCGCCAGCATCTTGACCGCTGGTTGCGTTTCGCGGAGAAGCTGGAGAAGCCGCAGACTGCCCCTGTGCGCGGCTAACTTCTCCGTCGCTGAACGCTGCAAAAGTTTCTTGGGAGAAATACTATGCTGAGCCGCGTGCTCGTTGTGGATGATGACCCGCTCGTCTGCGAGCTGGTCAAGGAAGTTTTGGATTCCGTGGAGATGGACGCCGTCACGCTCACCGACAGCAAGGAAGCCTCCGCGCGCCTCGCACAGGAAAAATTCCAAGCCGTCTTTCTCGACGTGCACATGCCTCGCCCGGGCGGCATCGAATTAGCCGGGCAGATTCGCGCCTCGGGCATGAACCGCAGCACGCCCATCGTTGTCATCACCGGTGAAGATGACCGCTCCGCTCTCACCGACGCGTTCAACGCCGGCGCCAATTTTTTCCTCTATAAGCCCATCGACCGCCATCGTTTGCTGCGACTGGTGCGTGTCGCACATGCTCCCATCCAGCGCGAAGCCCGCCGCTACCAACGTGTCAAAGTCCCCTGCAAACTCGCGATCGTCTTGAATCAAGAGCGCATCAGCGGCATAACTGTTGACCTGAGCCTTGGCGGAATGTTCGTCCAAGCCTCACGCACGCTCCCCGTCGGCTCAGTCGTCCAAGTTCTGCTGGAACTCAAAGCCGGAGCCTATCCATTGAGCTTGCCCGCACGCGTCGTCCGCGCCACAGGCAAGGATTCCATGGGACTGCAAATCGAAAACGCCGGCGCAGAGGAGAGCAAAAAGCTGCAAGAATTCCTGTTGCCCATGATCCTGGCGACGGCCGAGTGACCGATTAGCTCATTTTCTCTTGGCAAGTGGCTCACCCTTGCTCATCCACACCGGATATCATTTAACTCACGGACGAAATCAGCGGGGTGCCGAACTTTTTCTGCGGTTTGTGCAGAAAAGGTTCGGGTTTTGGCGTCGCAGCGATGGACCATTACCTCGTTCTCAAAACGGGAATGGAGCCGCTTCGCCGACTTATGCTCACAACATGCACATCCTTGAATTTCGCCGAATCACGTGCTAGCGTTTCTTGTGATTAAAATAGAATATCGTCGAGCGCTTCACCAAAGTCTGGCTTCGGCGTACTGCCCGCCCGTCATCCCAAGTTCCCCGCCTCCAGATCGAGAAACGGACGTCGCTGACTTACACCATTCGCGCTACACTCCCGCCTGCCCTGGAGGTCGCCTACGGAGACCGAGCGGGCGCGAGCCTTCACTTTTGTCTCCAGCCCATGTGCCCTGCAAGCAAAGAAGCGCGATACTCGCGCCCGGTTGCGCCGACAACGGAAGGGCCCGCTACATTTCTAACCGGTTCTGGCTTACAAACAGAAATCGCCGTAACTCACTCAAAACAAACGACGGGGCAATTTCTAACCGGGGCCAGAATTGCATGTCAGGCATCAGGACATCGCACCTCTTTCGCTCCGACGTTGACGCAATCCGGGCCAGCGCTCGCTCTAAGCCGGAACAATTTCAACACATTGACGCGCCTCTGCGACTTTGCTATGTTCGCGCATGGAGTTTTTTGGAGGCTGCCAGTGAAGCGTCGCACGATCCGCACCTCAGCAGCGGCACGGAATAGCCACAAGCTATTGAAAAAGAAGACGTTAAGAGCCTCCTCGAAGAAGAATGTTCTGCCTCCCGACCCCGACGCTCCCGCCAAGCAGGCGCAAATGAAATTTTACGAAGAGGCTCTCAAGTTTTTTCAGCAGCAAAAGTTCCTCCGCGCCAAACAGTCGCTCGAACGCGTTCTGGAAGGTCCTAGCAAAGAACTCGGTGACCGGGCGCATGTTCATCTGCGCATTTGCGAACAGCGCATCACGCGACCTCCGGTTCCCGCGGTGAAATCCGCCGAAGAGCATTACACGCAAGGCATCGCGCTGATGAATCTTGGCCGCTGGGACGAAGCTCGCGAGCATCTCGACCGCGCGCGCAAAGCCGCTCCGAAAGCTGACCACATCGTATACGCCATGGCCGCGCTCGATTGCCTCACCGGCGAAGCGGAGTCCGCCATGCAAAATTTGAAAGTCGCAATTCAATTGCGTCCAGAAAATCGTTACCACGCTCGCAACGACGAAGATTTTTCTTTTTTGCAGGAAGACCCGCGCTTCACCGAGTTGCTCTATCCGGAGCGAGACGGCTCGGCAAACTAACTCTCCGCGATTCCCGTGAAAAATTCTTCGCAGCAGCGTTCCCGGCCCGTACGCGTTGTCGCTCTCGGAGGCGGCACGGGCCTCTCCACCGTTCTGCGCGGACTGAAAGAATATGTCGCCTCGTCAAAAAAAGAAAAAGAACGCCAGCCCATCGCGGATCTCGCGGCGGTAGTCACCGTCACCGATGACGGCGGCAGCTCCGGACGGTTGCGCCGCGAGTACCGCGTCCTGCCTCCGGGCGATATCCGCAACTGCATGGTAGCCCTGTCGACAGACGAGCACCTGCTTGGGAAGCTTTTTCAGTACCGCTTTCCCGCGGGGCGCGGTCTTGGCGGCCATAGCTTCGGAAATCTTTTTCTCACCGCGCTGACGAATGTTACAGGAGATTTTCCGGAAGCGGTGCGCGTGTCGTCGCAAGTGCTCGCCATTCGCGGGCGGATTTTTCCCTCCACGGCGCAGAACGTGACGCTCGAAGCGGAGCTGGTGGATGGAACCGTGGTGCACGGAGAGACAAATATATCGCGCTCGCGAAAACCGATTCGCAAGATCCGGTTGGTGCCGCGCCGTGTGCGCGCCCTTCCGGAAGCACTGGAAGCCATCCACTCTGCCGATTTGATTCTGGTGGGACCGGGCTCGCTCTACACCAGCATTATTCCGAATCTTTTGATCGAGAAAGTGGTGCAAGCGATCAAACGCTCGCGCGCGACGTGCGTGTACATCGCCAACCTGATGACCCAGCCGGGCGAAACGCAGCATTACTCGGTGGCCGATCACATCCGCGCGATTTACGGCCATACGCACAAGGATCTTTTCGATTTTGTGGTGATCAACCGCTCGCGCGTTCCTGCGAGTGTGCTGCGGCGCTATCGGGCCCAGGACGCCGAGCCGGTGAATCCGTCGTTTGATGAACTAGACCGCATGAGACTGAGCTACGTTACAGGGGACCTCTTACATCATCGTGGAGTCGTTCGCCACGACCAGAAGCGACTGACCCGGCTTCTGTTGGATGAGTTCGTAAAACGCCGCCCGGCCCGTTGAGCGGCTCACAATCGGGCGCGGAACCCGAATTTAAAATGCTTTTCTTGCGCCGGTTTGCCGGTGTTCGTATACTGACCGCCGCTGTACCGAAGGCCTTGTGGTGTAGAGCGACCTGTTGCTAGGGCTGGCCGAGGGCTTTAATAGGACTTCATAGACTTTGGGCAATTTTGGAGGTTGTGATGGCTGGGGTTACGCAGGATGAGTTGAACGTTTATAAATCGGCCGAAGCGCGCTTTGAAATCGCCGCGAAGAAATTAGGCTTGGAAGATGGCCTTTACCGTTACCTGAAGCATCCCAGCAAAGAAATCACAGTGTATATCCCGGTACCGCTGGACACTGGACGGCTCGAAGTCTTCATCGGATATCGTGTCCTGCACTCGACGATTCGTGGCCCGGGGAAGGGCGGCATCCGTTTCGCGCCGAACGTTTCGATTGATGAAGTGCGCGCGCTGGCGGCATGGATGACGTGGAAATGCGCGGTGGTAAATATTCCGTTCGGCGGCGCAAAGGGCGGAGTCATTTGCGACCCCAGCAAGCTTTCGAAAACCGAACTTGAGCGTATCACGCGGCGTTACACGGCTGAACTGAGCGAATGGTTTGGCCCCGAGCGCGACGTCCCGGCGCCGGACATCGGCACCAATGAACAGACCATGGCATGGGTGATGGACACTTACGCCATGCACGTGCGGCAGGCGACTACGGCGGTAGTCACCGGCAAACCGCTCGAGCTGGGCGGCTCGCAAGGGCGCAAAGAAGCCACCGGGCGTGGCCTGATGATCTGCTGCAATAATGCGCTGACGAAACTCAAGATGAAGCGCGAGGGCTGCCGCGTGATCATTCAGGGCTTCGGCAACGTCGGCTCGCAAGCCGCGATACTGATGCACGAAGCAGGCTACAAAATCATCGGTATAGCGGATATTCACGGGGGGCTCTACAACGAAAAAGGTTTCGATGTTCCCAAAGTGGTGGACTGGGTGTACGGCCAGCGCAAACCTCTGCCAGAATTCCCCGGCGGCGGAGCCAAGATGACCGCCCAGGAAGTGCTCTTTCACCCGTGCGATATTCTGGTGCCGGCCGCCACTGAAAACCAGATCACCAGTGCAAACGCCGGCCGCGTGGATTGCAAGATTCTCTGCGAAGGCGCGAACGGACCCACCACTTCGCACGCGGACTCCATTATCGAGAATAAAGGGATTTTTATCGTTCCGGACATTCTCGGAAACGCGGGCGGCGTGACCGTCAGCTATTTCGAATGGGTGCAGGACCGCCAGGGCTTTTTCTGGCGCGAAAGCGAAGTGAATGAACGGTTGCAAGACGTCATGGACCTCAGCTTCGAGCAAGTGATTCGCTACGCGGAGACGCACGGAGTGAACAATCGGATCGCTGCGTACATTGTGGCGATCGATCGGGTAGCTCGCGCGCTCAGGCTGCGCGGAATCTACGCCTAGATTCGTTGCCGATTTGCCAGGGAGGAAGCTATGTATCCTGATTCGATTTCGCCCGGGGCATTGAAGACGGAAGACGAGCACCGCCGGGATATTTGCGCTGTTGGCCGGTGGATTCACGATCGTAGCTACGTTGCTTCCACTGATGGGAATATCTCGCTGCGACTGGACCCTCAGCATATCCTCACTTCGCCCACGGGAATCTGCAAAGGCATGATGACGGCGGACGATCTAGTAGTCACCGATCTTGAGGGCCACAAAGTGAGCGGGCGGCGGAATCCTTCCTCCGAGTTGGGAATGCACCTTCTGATTTACCGCCTACGTCCGGAGATAAATGCGGTATGCCACGCTCATCCGCCAGTGGCAACGGGCTATGCCGCCGCAGGAATACCGTTGAACAAGGCACTGCTCTGCGAATTGGTGCTCTCGCTGGGATGCGTGCCGGTGGCGCGATATGGGACGCCGGGCACATCAGAGTTGGTGGACGCTATCGAGCCGCTGGTGGAAGGTTACGACGCAATCCTGTTGGCGAATCACGGCGTGGTCACCTACGGACAGGATCTGCTAAAAGCTTTTTTCCGGATGGAGACGACCGAACATTTTGCCCGCGTGGCGCTGGTGACGCAAATGCTGGGCAAGCAAGTACTACTCTCGGATTGCGACGTTGAGAAATTGTTCGCGGCGCGCGCGCGCTACGGCCTGCAGACTGCTTCGAATTTGGGCCCGGTGTCGCCGGTGACGTCGGAAGCCGCCGAAACCGAGCGCATCAATTTGACGCGGCGCGAGCTGGAATCGCTGGTGGACGAAGCAGTGAAGCAGGATCGCTCGCGGCGGTGATACCACGACTGTTGTTGCGATCGCAAAGGTTCCCGGAAATGCAGTCTTCCCCGAAAACTCCAATCTGCAAAAAAAGCGGGCAGCAATCGAGTGGCGATCACCGCCCGCTTCACAAGTTGGGATTCGTTACTGGGTGATTTCGACGTACTTCATCTTGCCGGCGAAGTGTATCTCCTTGATCTGATTGGCATCGACGACGACAGCAGTGTATTGCCGCTTGGCGCTTTCGTCCTTCCATTGGATGGACGCTTCCGCTATGACTTTTCCACCCTTTAAGAACCTCGCATGTGTGTCGTCAGCAGTCACCGAATATTCTCCAGCTTTCAGGTCGGTGGCGCCCAAGGTGGCCGGGCTTAGCAGCCTCAAATCCGTCTTCACAATCGGAGTGACGGTTGATTTAGCGTCCTTCGCCGGAGCCGCGTGAGCTGCGATCGATAGCGCGAGAGTCATTACTGCAAGGATTGTTAACACTCCATTCATTTTGCGACGCGACATTTTTAGTTCCTCCTTAAGTCTGACTGAAAGTCTCACTCGCCCCTTGCACCCACTTAGACGCGGCGGTAATCCTGTCGAAAGCAGGGATAGCAAGAAATTCAGAAAATTATTTTCATCACGTGCATGCAGAATATTTCTGCATCGAAAACGAACAGTGTATTTCCCTAAAGCGAACAATAGGGGTTCGAAACAGTTGCAGAAGTGCGACAGTATGAATATTCGTACAAGATGATGTTGCGCAATTGTTCCAGATTGAGATCAATGAGCAGGCAACCCCGCAGTTCTGCAGCATTGCAACGGAGATTTAACAACAAAAGATTAGAGCGTGCGGGTGCTTATGCGGGCAAATGAACTGCCATCTGACCGTTACAGTTTCATGGAGCGAGAGAATATAGGGTATCGCCTACCATGCAAGATACGGAGGTTTGCGGTTTTTAGTTCCGTGAAATGTAGCCCGCGGGCCACATTCTGCAAGCACGGAGCGTCTGCGTTTTACTCTCCATAAAAATATAATCTTGAATACATTGCAACGCCGTGTTTTTATGCTGGCACAAGTGCACTCAGGAATCTGGAAGGAGGAAATGATGACCGAGAAAACGAACCCTAGCAACGTGGTCCGCACCGCTACGCGACGGCAACTGATGGCCGGAGCTGCCATGGCATTTGGCAGTCTGGCTGCGGGTTCCGAGATTTTGGGAAAAACTCAGCAGCAGGCGATGAAGGAAACGCCCAGCGCTACGGCAAATGAGAAGCGAACTTCGCTGCACATGGAGATCGATTTTAAGGCGAGCCCTCAGCGCATTTATGAGGCGCTCTTGTATTCAAAACAGTTCGCCGCGTTCTCCGGCGTGCCTGCCGAGATCGATCCTAAGGCGGGCGGCGCATTTTCCATGTTCGGGGGATTGATCGTGGGACGAAACGTCGAACTGATCCCCAACCAGCGGATCGTGCAGGCTTGGCGACCCACGCATTGGGATCCGGGCGTATATTCAATCGTCAGGTTTGACCTGAAACCTCAGGGCTCCGAGACCTTGCTAGTTCTGGATCACACGGGTTTCCCAGAAGGTGAGTTCGACTCCCTCGAGCGGGGCTGGCATAGTCACTATGGGGACCCGCTGAAGAAATTCCTCGTTTAGCCCTGCGGGGTTGCGTTGACACTCCCGCGGAGCTAATCAATAATCGCTCCATATGATTGGATCACTGCGCGGGAAGCTGATCGAGAAGCGGCCAAATCTGGTGCTGATTGATGTGGGCGGCGTGGGCTATCAAGTGGTGATTCCGCTTTCTACGTTTGCCAGCCTGGGCGCGCTTCACAGCGAGTCGACACTGCTGATTTACACGCACGTGCGCGAGGATCAGCTGGCGCTGTACGGATTTTTTACTTCGCGCGAAAAACATTGCTTCGAGCTGTTGATTTCGGCTTCGGGCGTGGGACCATCGCTCGCTTTGAAGATTCTTTCGGGCATGAGTCTGGAAGAGCTGATTCCGGCGATTCGCAAAGGGGATTTGGCGCAACTGGTGCGTATTCCGGGCGTCGGGCGCAAAACGGCGGAGCGCATGGTGGTGGAGTTACGGGATAAACTGGCAGTTGTGGATGTGCCGCAAGCTGGGAAACCCACGACGCGTTCACAACTTGAATCGGATGTTGCTTCTGCCCTGGTGAACCTTGGCTACGACACGCGGTCGGTGGACAGCGCGATTGAAAAGGCGGGCGTGAAGGCACCGGGGGATTTTGAGGAACTGCTGCGCGCTACACTTCAAATTCTCGGCGGCGCGTCTATGAAGAAAACGGCTCGCGCCGGGCGCGATGAATAATTGAACTTTTTTTGGGAAGGGCGCAGTCTGAATCAGCGGCAAAGACGAGGGATAGTTGGCAGAGAAGATCACGGACGGGCGGAGCCGGATTATTTCAGGGAAGGCGCTGGATGAAGACGCGCGCATTGACGCGAGCGTCCGGCCGAAGCGCATGGAAGATTTTATCGGCCAGTCGCGGGTGAAGGAAAACCTGAAGATTGCGGTGGACGCGGCCCGAAATCGCGGAGAAGCGCTGGATCACGTCCTGCTCTACGGGCCTCCGGGGCTGGGAAAAACCACCCTAGCGCAGATTCTTGCGAATGAGATGGGCTCGGCCATAAAGATAACTTCAGGGCCGCTGCTGGAGAAAAAGGGGGATGTTACGGCGGTGCTCACGTCGCTGGACCCGCGCGACTTCTTTTTTCTGGACGAGATTCACCGGCTACAGCCTTCGCTGGAGGAGATTTTGTATCCGGCGATGGAAGATTTTCGCGTGGACTTGATTATTGGACAGGGGCCCGGCGCGCGAGTGCATCCCTATCAACTTAATCAGTTCACTTTGATCGGAGCAACTACGCGTGCGGGATTGATTATGGCGCCGCTGCGTTCGCGATTCGGAATCGTGCACCGATTGGAATTTTATTCTCCGGAAGATGTCCTGCAGATCGTCCAGCGCTCGGCAAAAATTCTAGGCATCACCATGGATGAGCAAGGCGCCGCCGAGATCGCGCGGCGAAGCCGCGGGACGCCGCGCGTTGCAAACCGGTTGTTGCGGCGCGTCCGCGATTTTGCGGAAGTGCGGGCGAAGGGCCAAATCAATGTCACGGTGGCTCGCGACGCGCTCGCTATGCTGGGAGTGGACGAACACGGGCTGGACGAAGTGGATCGCAATTTGTTGCTGACGATCATTCAGAAATATTCTGGCGGGCCGGTGGGGCTGAATACTATCGCGGCTTCGCTGAGCGAAGAAGAAGACGCCATCGAGGAAATTTACGAGCCTTACCTGATGCAACTGGGCTTGCTCGATCGCACGCAGCGAGGGCGCGTGGCGACCGCCCTGGCCTACAAACACTTCGGCATGGATGAGCCTCGCCGCCAGCCCGGACTTTTCAGCTAACGACTGATTCCGCGATACGACGGTTTCCGGTTATCATGATTTTCCTGCGGCTATGGCGACAGTCTATTTATCGCTGGGTTCGAATAAGGGAGACCGTTCGCAATATATCGCGCGGGCGATGGAGGCTCTCGGTGCGCATGGAGTGAGTGTCAGGCGTAAGTCGTCCCTGTACGAAACCGAGCCGGTGGAAACAACTTCAAAAAGCTGGTTCTTAAATTGCGTGATAGAAGCGGAAACAAATCTTCTACCGCCGCAATTGATGCACACACTGCTGGATATCGAGCGCGAACTGGGGCGGCGAAGGCGCGTGCCGCGGGGGCCGCGCTTCATCGACATGGATATTTTATTCTATGAGGATCGCGTGGTGAATTCAGAGCAACTCGAGATTCCGCATCCGCGCATGGCGGAAAGGCGATTCGTGCTTGTGCCGTTCGCCGAGATTGCCCCAAGAGTAAGGCATCCTATTCTTAAGAAGACGATCGCGGAACTGCTGAAGGAGACGCCAGACCGTAGTGAAGTTCGTCCGCGTCAGACTAAATCGGCGGAGTAGTAATATTATTCGTCGCGCTCCGGCGGCTATCCGAGATGCTGGCGGTCGTGCAATTCTTTCTCGCGCTTCTTGCGCTGTTCTTCTTCCTGCTTCTCGAACTCGAGCAATTCTTCCTCTGACATTTGATAATCCTCGCGCGACGCGAACATGGTGCCCCGGCGGCTGTCGCGCGAATTGAGGATCTTGCGCTGCCGCTTTTTGAGAGCGGAAAAATCTCCCATGCTGCGGATGGGTTCAGCGAGCGCGCCGGACTCCACCAGCAGCTCGCTTACTTTCTCGAGGAAATCGTGGAGGTGATACGGCTTGAGTGAATAAGGAAGACCCTCCTGCTCGAGGATGGGCTGCGCCTGCTTCGCTGCGAGCAAAGGAACCAGAAAGAGAACTCGGATGCGCTTCGGCGGAGCCTCATTTTCGGCTTGCGGCGCGGGATAAGACTCCGTCTGGGCGAGTTCCTTGAGGATGGAGAAAAGCTGGCCACGAACGTCGGTAAGCGCGATGTTGACGATGACGAGATTCCACTGACCGCTGGCTAGCTCGGACATTGCCTCCGAAGCGAGAGGGGCCAGCCGGACACGCCAGCCCTCGGAATCGAGGACGTTTTTAAGCGCGCGCTGGCTGCCGATATCGTCGTCTATGATCAGGATTCCGACTTCTGCCACGGGGGTCTCCAGAGGAATGCAACTTCAGTATAGCGGGGAGAAGTTTGCGCGGAGTTTCGGTCAAGTGCAGGGTTTCCAAGGCGGCCTTGGCTCCGGGAACAGGCGAAAACAAAGCGAAGAATAGTGCTTGACATAGCGAACAAAAGGCGAATAAGATGCAACACGTGACGGCGAGGCTCCAATGGCCACTTATCCCATACTCCGGGCAGCCCCAGCGACGCTACGGCGTCGACGGCCAGGTCCGGAGCAAACCAGTCTCACCCTTTTCCCCACAGCCGCTCGCCACGGCACCTGTGAGCAACCGAGTGACGCTTCCGCGCCCCCGGAGCCGGTCCCGACAGAGTCGGGATCACCGCTCCGAACGAAGCCCGCTACGGAACTGGTCGGCATTGCACGCCTCGCCGCTTCCTCTCTCCGCGCTGAAGCCAAGCGCGGGACCGAGTATTTTCTCCTGCCGGTACGGTCAATCCTAAACTACTGCGATTCGGAGAGGGTGCCGTTTCGATGGACGGTGAATCCCTATCGCGGCTGTGAATTCGGCTGTAAGTATTGCTACGCGCGCTATACGCACGAATACATGGACATTGATGGCGGCGAATTCGAGTCCAAAATTTACGTCAAGAAGGATGCGGGGACGCTGGTGAATCGCGATCTCTCCTCGGAGAAAATCTGGGGAGAGCATATCGCGATTGGAACGGCTACCGATCCTTACCAACCGGCGGAGCGCGAGTTCGGGGCTACGCGCGCCATACTGGAAAAAATGGCGGAGCGCGAGGGGTTGAGTCTTTCGATTACAACGAAATCAGATCAGGTGGTTCGCGATATCGATTTGCTGCGGCGCATCGCGGAACGATCATCTATCACCGTGAACTTGAGTATCACGACGATGCGTGTTCGGCTGGCACGGCTGCTCGAGCCTCGTGCTCCGAGGCCGGATCTGCGGCTTGAAACGGTTCGCAAGTTGCGCGAGGCTGGAATCTCAGCGGGCGTGTTGGCAATGCCGATCCTGCCGGGGATAACGGACAGTGAAGAGGATCTGGATACGTTGGCGCGTGGTGCGCGAGATGCGGGGGCGCAATGGCTTGCGGGAAGAGTACTTTTCCTGATGCCGGCATCGTTGAAGCAATTCATGCCATTTCTGGATAAGAAGTTTCCGAAACTTTCGCAACAATATCGCGCGTGGTACGGGCGGTATGGGACCGTGCCCGAGACGTATCGCAGGGAGATCACCGCTCGTGTGGAGAAACTGCGCGGTAAGTATGAACTTGGTTTGCGGACACGCACGGACGAATCCCGGGCTTGGAAGTCGCCGCAGCTGCAACTTGTTTGGCAAGGAGGAGGAGCGTAATGCCTCGAGCGAAATCAAGGAAACGGGCGGGTGGCCGCGGGAAAATCGCGCGGCAGATGGAACTGCAAGTTGCTGGTTTGCCTGCGGAAACAAAACGTGTGCGGGGCGTGAAGCTGAAACACGTGTCCGCGTTCACGGTGCTTGTCTCCGTGATATGTTTAAGCGCATTTTTGGCCGGCCGCGTGGATGTGTCAGCGGCGAAGTCTGTGAGAGGCGATGCGAAGGAGCAGCCCATGTTCTTAGGCTTGCGAACCGCTGTATATGACGCGCCGGATATTGCGAAAGCAAAAGCCTGGTACAGCAGAGTGCTGGACGAACAGCCCTATTTCGATCAGCCTTTCTACGTTGGCTTCAACGTAGGCGGATATGAACTGGGACTTCTGCCAGAGAAGGATTCGGCTGCGAAGCGCGCTCGCGCGGGAGTGGCCTACTGGGGGGTGGAGGACGCGCACGCTGCTTACAAACGTCTAGTGGATATGGGAGCGTCGCCGCTTGAAGAGATCCAGGATGTGGGCGGAGGAATTCTGATTGGCGCGGTGCGGGATCCGTTTGGCAATGTTCTGGGCATCATCCAGAACCCTAACTTCAAGCCAGGCGAAGCGAAGTAGATTGTCCTAACGAGAACGGAAAGAAGGGCTATGCATTGGCGCTCTGAGGAACGTGCAGCCTCTCAACCGCGGCGATGTGTCGAAGAATCATTTCGACGACGTACTCATCTCCAAATTTCGAGTTAATCATTACGTTGTAGAGCGCCCGGCAGGGCCACTCGGAGCCGAAATAGTGGCGTATGAAAGAGGCACGCTCCGCGTCGATTTCGGAGACCAGTTGGGCGGCTTCCTTTTCGGTTTTCCCGATCGATTTTATGCGGAGTATTTTTTCCTCTCGCGAGGCGTAGACGAAGACGTGGAAGGCGTCCGGATGATCTCGTAAAATGTAAGGCGCGCCGCGCCCTACGATGACGCAATTTCCGCGGGAAGCGACATCCTCCACCACTTTGCGCAGCACCTCGACCATCTGATCCGTGTCAAAGCTGGAAGCAGTGCCCTCCAGGGGGAGCGCCCTTTCATAGCTTCCTCGAGCGAAAACTTTGAATAGGCGATAAACCAAAGGGTCCACGCGTTCGTCGCATTGCCTTGCCGCCTTAGGGTCGACCTTGGCGATGCGCGCAATTTCCGCAGTGAGTTCCTCGTCCCAGAGTTTCCAGCCTAGTTCTTCGGCCAGCCGGCGGGCAATAAGCGCACCACCGCTGCCGTATTCGCGCTCGACGGTGATGGTCCGGACATGCATAGCGTTCCTCCCGGAGCATCAGTGTACAGCTATTGGGCCGCCCGGCTTCACTTTCTTCATCAGGAAGACAAAGGGGAGCATGACGAGCACGGATACGCCGAGGAGCCAGAAGTTGTCTATGTACGCCAGCATGGTGGCTTGTCGATCGAGCATATTTGCGACGATGGCATAAGCTTGGTGTGAGGCTTGATAGGCGGAGGATCCTTTGGCTATAAGCGCCCGCGTAGTCTCAGCAATCATGGTCTGGAGTTGTGGACTTCCCGCGTGTATGTCGTTGTTCAGGTTGGCCTGATGGAACTGGGTACGGCGGGCGAGCATTGTGGTGACGAGTGAAATTCCTATGCTGCCGCCAATGTTCCGCGCGAGATTGATCAAGCCGGAAGCCGCGTTGGATTTGTTTTTGGGAATAAATGCGTACGCCGCGGTGTTGATGGGAACGAAGAGAAATGCGAGGCCGATAGCTTGGAATACACGCGCGGTAGCCACAGTGCGAAAATCGATAGCGGTATCGAATCGAGTCATGTGGAATAGTGCAAACGAAAGCATAGCCATTCCGAAGAGCAGCAGTCTCCGCGCATCATAACGGCCTAGAAGAAAGCCTACGACGGGCATGGCCACCAGAATGGCGAATCCTCCGGGCATCAATGCGAGGCCGGCTTGCTCCGCGGTGTAGCCCATAACCGTTTGCATAAAGAGCGGCAGCAAAACAGTGCTGGACATCAATGCGAATCCCACCATGAACATCAACATATTTCCGACGGCAAAAGAGCGGTCTTTGAACAGATGCAAGTCGATGATGGGATCTTTGTGATACCACTCCCAGATCACAACTGCTATCAAGGCAGTCGCGCTGATGGTGGTCATGATGACGATTAAGTGCGAACCAAACCAATCGTCACGCTGGCCTTTGTCCAGCACGACCTGCAGAGTTCCGAGGCCAAGGGCGAGCAATCCTAATCCGATGTAGTCGATTTTAAAGCCCGTGCGCTTTTGCTCCTTCATGTAGGGAGGATCGGAAATTAACCGGTTGGTGAGAAGGAGGGAAATAATGCCGACCGGGATGTTGATGAAGAAAATCCAGCGCCAATTGAAGTTGTCGGTGATCCATCCGCCGAGCGTGGGGCCGATAGCCGGAGCAAGCACGACAGCCATGCCGTAGACCGCGAATGCCATTCCGCGTTTGGCCGGAGAAAATGTGTCAGCGAGAATTGCCTGTTCACTGGGCTGCAAGCCTCCGCCGCCTGCTCCCTGCAATACGCGAAAGAAAATCAGCATGCCGAGGCTGGGAGCCAGTCCGCACAGAAAGGAGCTGATGGTGAAAATCGCCACGCAGGACATATAAAAACGCTTGCGGCCGATCATCTGTGAAAACCAGCCACTCATGGGCAGAACGATCGCATTGGAAACCAAGTAGGACGTGAGTATCCAGGTGCTTTCGTCTTGACCGGCGGAAAGACTGCCTGCAATGTGAGGGAGCGCGACATTTGCAACACTCGTGTCGAGCACTTCCATGAACGTAGCGAGCGTTACCGTGAGTGCGATGACCCAGGGGTTTACAGGCGGCCGTTGGTAGGCGTCCGATGGCATAAGAGCGCCGGAGTCACTTCACGTAAACGTTGGCTTCCACCGACATCCCCAGCCGCAGCGAAAGGTCCTTGTTCTGCCCGGGTTCGAGGACAATTTTCACCGGGATGCGCTGAACTACCTTGACATAGTTACCGGTGGCGTTTTCTGGCGGCAGCAGGCTTAAGCGGGCGCCGCTGGAATTGGCAAAGCTATCTACATGTCCGTTGTAAGTACGTCCATTGGAATCCACTTTTATTTTGGCGGATTGTCCCACGCGCATGTTCTTCAACTGAGTTTCTTTGAAGTCGGCAGTGACCCAGACGTCCTCGAGGGGAACGATGGAGAGCAGTTGCTGGCCGGGCTGGACGTTCATTCCGACTTCAACGCTTTTCGTAACCACGCCATTCACCGGCGCAACGATCTTGGTGTACTGAAGATTCAATTGGGCCTGATCGAGGAGCGCTTGTTTTTGTAGGACTGTGGCGTCGGCGGAAAGGGCGCGCGCTTCGGAGGTAGCAACCTGCCGCGGCGCAGTTTGCGATGAGCGCAAGCCGGCTTCGGCGGTGGAAAGCTTGCTGCGTGCTTGCGTCACCTGTTGCGCTGCTGCCGCAGCAGAAGAGCGTGCCGCCACTACGCCGGCGGCGTTCGCCTTTGCGGCGGCATCTGCCTGGTCATACATCTGCTGTGAAATTTCCTGTTTATCGACAAGCTGTTTGTAACGGCCGAGGTCCAGCTGGGCTTTTGTGTCATTGGCTTGAGCTTCGGCAAGCTGCGCTTGAGCGGCGTCGTACTGCTGCTGAGCGGCTGCGATCCCGGCCTTCGCATTTTCGACGTCCGCTTCCGAAGACGAGACTTGGCTTGCGGTATTGATGTTCGTAATCGGGACGTTCAGGTTGGAAGCCTGCGCTGTGGCCCTCGCGTCTTCTAGAGCGGCCTTGGCCTGGTCCACGGCGACTTGATAATCGCGGGGATCGATTTCAACAAGTACAGTGCCCGCAGTGACGTACTGGTTGTCGTCTACGTTTACTTTTGTGACGTAGCCCGAAACTCGCGCGCTGAGCGGCATTAGATGGCCGTCCACTTCCGCATCGTCGGTGGATTCATAGCTTTGAAAATATCGCCAAGCGAAGAATCCACCGACGAGCACCAGAAGGATCGCTGCAATCAGAAAAAAACGAGCGTTAGGATTCGATTGAATGAATCTTCCCGCACGAGACGGTGGAGGCTGTGATGCCGAATGGGTTTCCGGGGCAACTGCGGCGGCTGCAGCAGGTTTTTCAGACGGAGCGACGCTCTGGTCCGGCGGAGTTTTAGGTGGTTCCACGTCTGTTCTCTGTGCCATTTATTTTCCTTTGAAATACTGCTTCACGCCTTCTTCCGCGAAACCAATAGCCCGCGCCAAAGCGATCTTCGCGTAGTTATAATTGTAGAGAGCCGAAATATAGTTTTCGTGCGCGCTCGCGACGGCTTCTTGCGCTTGGACAACCTCCACCGTGTTGGTAACTCCTGCGGCAAAACGATCGCGCGATTGCAATAAGCTCTCATCTGCCAGAGCAACATTGCTCTTAGCTACGACCACTTGTTGGCTCGAAGACTCGAGGTTGAACAGCGCGGTGCGAACGTCCGCATCGATTTGTCCGCGCAGGTTGTCGAGATGATCGCGGCTCTGCTGAAGCTGCGCATCAGCGACCAAGACATCCCCGTGAACTTTGCCGCCCTGGAAGATTGGAACACTCAATGTCGCGCGCAGGTCGAATACCCCGTGCGTGAAGAGATCCGAATAAGTTCCGGCAATTCCGTAATCGCCGCTGACGGAGAGCGACGGGTAATAACCGGCGTGGGCCGCACGCCGCGAATACTCTGCGGAAGTGACAGTTGCCAGCGCGGCCTGAAAATCCGAACGCGTTGCATACGCACGCTTCAGTGCGTCCTCGACGGTAATGCCTTCGAGAGGTTCGTACGGAGATTTATCGGTCAGATCAAACTCCTGGCCTGGCGCAAGTCCAATCACTCGCGCGATGGTCAGCTTCTGAATCGCGAGATCATTCCGGGCCTGAATCAATTGCTGCTGGCGCGTCTGCAACTCGACGTGCGCGCGTAGTTCGTCGATGGCCGGGGAAGTTCCGGCTTTGAGCTGATCGGAGGCCTGATTGTAGAGGGCCTGTCCGGTGTTGACTTGAGCTTCGGCTGTTTCGATGCGCGCTTCGTCGGCGATGGCCTGAAGATAGTTGTAACCGACCGCGAGAACGACGAGATCGCGCGCGTCCTTGTACGTGTATTGCGCGGCTTTCACACTCTGCGAAGCGGAGCGGGTGTTGTTGATGGCCTTCCAATCAAAAACTGATTGCGTCACATAAGCGCGGCTGTCGAAATAAGTGAAAGGGCCGACGATGGAAGGAATACTTGCGCCAGGAATTTTGAAGCTGAACCCAAATTCGGCAAGGTCAATTTGAGACTGATTGACGTAGCTGGTGGTCGTAAGATTAGGCAAGAGCGAGCTCAACTGCTGCCAGCGCTGGCCGCGAGCTGAACCGACGTCCTGGCTCGAGAGTAACAAGCCGAGGTTCTGTTTCAGGCCGCGATTGATGGCATCTTCGAGCGAAATCGGAAGAACGCCGGGAACAAGTTTCGATGGCACGCTACCTGTGAATGAATTTTGTCCTTGCGCAGCGGCGGGTGAAGATGCGGAAGAAGGAGCAGAGTAAGAAGTGTTGCCGGCGCTGGAACTTGAGTTTCCGGATTGGGAGGCGACAGGCCCGACGGGGGTCTGCGCCAACAGAGGGTTCTTGGCCGCTGGTGAGAAGATTGTCAGCACAAGGGCGATGGCAGCCAATCGATGTTTCACGGAATCTCCTCCAGTTCTATGCTATGTATGATGAAACCCAGCGCTTCGAGATTCACCGAGCTACGTCAAATTTGACGGCAACGAAGCAGTCAGCGCGCTGCTTTCCTCTGACGCTTGCCTTTCCCATTCCCCTTCCTTGACATAGAAATATCGGCAGAAAGGCTTGGAAAGAACAGCTCCCAGACTTCCTCTGCCGACTTTCGCAGGAGGGAATCCGGATTCAACGCCCAAGCTATGGTCACTCCCATCAGGATGAGGTGGGTTAGCCGAGCGAGATCGGCAGCAGAACGATCGCGGCGAATCTCGCCCTTTTGCTGACCGAGAACAAACATTTCCGCCAACAGCCGCCGTCCGCGCTGAAGCCGGTTTTGCAATTCTGCGCGCACCGGCGCACACGACAAATGAGCCGCGAAAATTGAGCGAAGCAAATCGGGACTTTGCGAAGACTGTCCGGCCAGGTTGGTAGCCAATTCCTTGAGAACGGCTAACACGGAGTGATTTGTCGAACGAGCTTTGTTTAAGGCGCGTTCGATCGCGGCGACGCGCTGCTCGCCGTAGGTGGCCAAGACATGTTCTTTAGTGGGGAAATAATTGAAGAATGTTCCCTTACCTACGTCGGCGGCGTCCGTGATGTCTTCGACGGTGGTTTCCAGATAGCCACGTTGGGCAAAGATCCGCAGGGCGGCACGATAGATCCGTTCGCGAGTTTCTGCGCGACGCCGCTCGCGCCGATCGGAGGGCCGAAAGCCTGAAGCGCGGCGAGGGGAGCGAACCGCACTGGAAGATTTCATTTGTGAGGAACTCCTAATAATGACTTATAGACGAATACGACTATAAGTCATATTTGGATGGTAGGTCAAGACGATCAAACCAGCGCAAAAGGACTCAGCGGGAAGTTCGCTGCGCCGGGGATTTTCTCCCCGGCGCAGCAGATAAAAAGCGGCCGGTTCAGCTCGGAAGGGCGGTCCAAGTTCTTATAGAGACCCTTCTAGCTGAACCTGCGTGTTCCTGTTTCGTTTCGAAACTACTTGCGATTGCCTGAAATCTTGTCGAGCTCGTCAATCAGCGATTTGGCTGACGGAAGAACTGCCTGTCCGCCTTCAACGATGTCTTTCGCGCTGATCGCTTTGCCGTACAGAGCCTTGTTGGCATCGTCATCGGAGTCCATCGACGCGCCTTCCAGAGAGACACCGGCAAATAGTCCCTTGGTCCGCGAGTACGTGAGGACGTCAACCTTCATGGAAGCGGCATTGTAACCGACAGCTTGAGCGCCCGTGGGACCAGCAGCGGCGGCGGCATTTGCTCCGAGCTTTGTCTTCCCATTCAGGATTTGCTCTGCGCCGGTGTGGTTCATGACCACCAGCACAAAATCAGTGGCCGTAGAGCCGAGTTGCACGCCAATGCTGGCCTGGTCGAGCCGGTACATCGCCGGTGCGCCCCAGTCACCATCCATCTTCGCGCCATTGCGGCAAACAAGTACGCCACGTCCATAACTGCCGCCGATGCCAATGGCTACTTTCTTGACGCTGGGAAACACGACGATACAATCGGCTTGGTCAACGATGCTGGTAGGCAGACCCTGATCCACGAGAATCTCCCGCAGTACCGTGGCCGAGTTAGATAGACGCTCCTCTTCTTTTTTCTGAGCGAACATGGGAGAAGCTACAGCTAAACAAAGTGCGAAAACGATCATTTTCTTTTTCACGGTTCAACCTTTCTTGACTAGGATGGACTCGGAGCTGAAGCTCGGAATCGTATTACCTGACCTGGGATTTTCTCTTAGTATCCGAAGCAGGCTGATTGTACATCAACCTGACTTCGATCGGCTTCCAAACCGAAGCCGAATATAAGGAATATAGAGTGCGTTTCGATTAGGAACTGTGCTTCGGTGAATGCTTCCTCAAAGTTGAAAGAAGCAGCGCGGCTGACGGTGGCGGAGGAACGGCGCCATGAAGGACGATGTCCCTGGCCGGAATTTTCTTTCCATAGACGCGTTCGTTCGCGTCGTTGTCCGGGCGTACTGTGGAACCCGCGAGCGAGATGCCAGCGAAAAGACCACGCGCTCGGGAATAGGTCAAAATTTGCGCGCGCAAAGTGACGTCCGTTTCCGCTGAGGCGTTGCGTCCAACCGGGCCTGCGGCTGCGGATGCGTCGCCGCCGATCTTCACTTTACTGGCGAGAATACCTTTAGCGCCATCTTCGTTCATAACCAGCAGAACGAAGTCGGTTGCTTGTCCGCCAGCCTGAAAGCCGAAACTGGCGCCTTCCAGAGCCATCATTGATGGCGCGCCCCAGCGACCGTCGAAATTATCGCCGCGACGGCAGGTCATGACGCCGCGACCGTAGCTGGCGCCCACGATGAATGCGGCCTTGAGCACCGACGGAAATACAATGACGCAGTCCGCTTTGTCGATGAGGCTTTGCGGAATGTTGTCGGGAATATTCATAATCTCTTTTACGACTTGACCTGCATTCTTAATGCGGTCTTCGTCTTTTGTGGTGTCATCATCCGCCCTCACGGTAGAGGGGGCAAAGGCTGCGGGCAGTCCGATTAGCACCGCAATCAGCAGAGCCGATAGAATGCTCTTCATAGATTTCCTCCTTAATGAGCATCTATCATATGAGTTTCACCTTGGAATCGCAACCTTTCTGCAAGCGACGTGGAGAGCCACACATTCGAATATAATCAGTTCCGTTTCAATTCGGTACAAATCACTATGATCAAATTCACCATATTTTCACGCGTCCGACGCCGCTATTTTTCTATTGCGGGAGCACTTCTGATTGGACTAAGCGGATTCGCGGCGCCTGTCGTCGCGCAGAACCCGAAGGATGCCCCAAGGGCAGCCTCGGCGAAAAAAAAACCAGCAGCCAAACGACCAGATGTGGCGCGATTTCGCGCGCGCGTCGATTCAGTCCTGACTGAAGCTCATGCGCAAAAGGCTTTCTGGGGAGTGTTGATAGTGGAGGGCGACAGCGGAGAGACGCTTTACGATTTGAATGCCGACAGATTCTTTACGCCTGCGTCAAACGCGAAGATTGTCACTTCCACGCTTGCGCTCTCGATGCTGGGTCCTGATTTTCATTTTCATACCACCTTGGAGACATCTGGCCAGCTCGGAAGCGATGGGCGGCTTGCCGGCGACCTGTTTTTAGTGGGGCGCGGTGATCCAGATCTCTCCAATCGAAAATTTCCGTACGCTGGAAAAGTGGAACGCGAAGGTCCTTCGGAAGCGGCCTTAACTGAGATGGTGCAAAGTGCGGTGGCTAAAGGGCTGAAGGTGGTGGACGGAGATATTGTCGCGGATGATAGTTATTTTCCTTACGATCCATATCCAGCCGGCTGGAACGTTGGGGACTTGTATTTTACATTTGGCGCGCCCGTCAGCGAGCTTGCGTTCAACGACAATTCTTTTTCAGTCGAAGTAAGCCCCGCGGACCGGGAGGGCGATCCGGCAAAGCTCATGGTCGAACCGGAGGCTGCTTCGAATGACTTCGGGCACGAATTGAGCACCGGCCCAAGCAGCGGGAAACCGAATTTTTCAGTAGTCCGCCAACCAGGACAAAAATTTATTCTTCTGCGCGGCTCCATCCCCGCCGGACACGCGCCGATAAAACTCGACTTCGCAATGATTGATCCGGCCGAAGTTGTTGCACGGACGCTTAAGCAGACTCTCGAAAACGCCGGCGTGCACGTGACTGGCGGAATACGTGTGCAGCATGCGGCGCCACCTCAACCGTTTGATGCCCTCACTCTGGCTACTCGACCGACTGCAGACATCCCGCTTAATCCCGGCGGCATGAGCGGCGAAATGGCCAAGATAGTGAATACTCTCGTGCTGGCCGAGCATATTTCCCCACAGCTGCTTGAGAGCATTCGCGTAACGAACAAAGTGAGCCAAAACCTGCATGCGGAACTATTTCTTCGCACCGTGGCGCGGGAAAAAGCGGGTGTTGGCTCGACTGACGCAGGAATTTGGGTGGAGCAGAATTTCCTGAAAACGGCTGGAATTGCGGATGGGGACGTTGTTCTGTCAGACGGGTCGGGGCTATCGCGAGATGATCTCGTCACACCCCGGGCGATCGTTCAGCTTCTGCTATACGTATCGCAACAGCCCTGGGGAGCGGATTACATTTCGACGTTTCCGGTAGCCGGTGTGGACGGTACGCTCGAAAACAGGATGAAGGATACGGCGGCGTCAGGCCGGATATTGGCGAAGACTGGGTCACTCGAGCATGTGCGAGCAATGTCCGGCTATGCCACAACCGCTCGCGGCGAACATCTGGTCTTTACGATTTTCGGGAACAATAGTACGGCACACGGACACGACGCCACAGCCGCGATGGATGCGATTGGCGTTGCAATGGTCGAGACGCTTGGCGCTTCCCCGCAATCTAAGAAGAGAAAATGAGATCGGCGGAACAGCTTCTGGAATTCGACCGGCTGAAAGACATCGTCAGCCGTTACACCACGTGCGCACCCGGCAAGCGCGCAACGCTAGCTCTCGTGACGCGTCAGGATGCAGAAGCTCTCGACGCCGAATTTGCGCTGGTGCGCGAAGGTGTGGAGTACTTTCGCGCCGGTTCTAAATTTGGTTTTGGTTCGCTTGCCGATCCCGAAGAATGGCTCGCTCGATTGATTATTCCAGGTTCGATTCTTGTTCCCGCAGAGCTTCTAGACGTCGCATCGCTGATGGAGACGGCGCATGCGGTGCGGGAAACGTTCAAAGGGGAGGCCGCGAAATATCCTCGGTTCACCCGAGTCGCGGCAACGCTGGTGGATTTTCGACACCTTTCGATTGCGATCAGACGCGCGATTCTGCCAAACGGAGAAATCAGCGACGATGCCTCACCGCAACTGAAACTGATACGCGAGAGCATGGGGCAGGCACGCAATAAAATCCATCAGTCACTCGAAGGGATTCTACGTTCCCGCGGCGAACCGGCTGGAGAGGATTACATCACGCTCCGAAACGAACGTTTCGTAATCCCGGTTCGCGCCGCCGACCGGCGGGCTGTTCCGGGGGTAGTGCACGCGGCAAGCGCGACTGGCCAGACAGTCTTCGTCGAGCCGCTGGAAGCCATCGATTTGAATAATCGTCTAGTTCAATTGAGTGAAGACGAGGTCGCGGAAATTGCGCGGATTCTGGAAGAGTTGACCGACCGCGTGCGTGCAGAGCGCGGCCCGTTGGAAGCCGCGGGCGCGCAGTTGGCCCACCTGGATTCGGTTTTCGCCCGGGCTCGCTTCGCGCGCGAACTCGATTGCGTGACGCCGGAATTTACGAAGGGGAATTTATTGCGTCTGGATGCGGCACGAAACCCCGTGCTCGAAGCCACGCTCAGGCCACAGGGACGCAAAGCAATTGCGCTGTCGCTGGGACTGGGCGGAGAAGAGACGGTGATGGTCATCAGCGGGCCGAACACCGGCGGGAAGACGGTTGCGCTGAAGAGTGTTGGATTGGCCGCGCTTTCCGCGCAATCCGGTATTCCGGTTGCAGCCGAACGCGCCGAGATGCCGATCTTTGATCATGTGCTTGCCGACATCGGCGACGAACAATCCATTGCGGCGGATCTTTCTACGTTTTCGGCGCACATGCTCAACTTGAAATCCATGCTTGAGACTGCAACGGAGCGTTCGCTGATACTGGTGGACGAAATGGGGACAGGCACTGCTCCGGAGGAGGGTGCGGCGCTGGCGGTGGCGCTGCTGGAAGAGTTCCGGAGACTTCATGCGCTGACGATTGCGACGACGCATCACGATCGTCTGAAATCCTACGCTTCGACCACGCCGGGAATCGTCAACGCGGCCATGGAGTTTGATGAAGTCAACTTGCGGCCTACATATCGCCTGCTGGTCGGCGTGCCGGGAACGTCGAGCGGAATCGAAATCGCGCGAAGGCTCGGTCTGCCGACGCGAGTAGTGGAGCACGCTAAAGCGGGTCTCTCGCCGGAATCGCGTGAAGCACGCGATTTGATCGCGTACCTTCATCGCAGCCGCGATGAAATGGAGGCAATCAAACGCGAGGCGCGCGAGGAGCTTGCACAAATTGAGGTCGAGAGGAACTCGCTTAAAACGGAGTGGGTTGGCCGGCAGAAAAAACGTATCGCCGAGTTGGAGAAGAGTTTTCAAGAGACGCAGAAACGGCTCGAAGGCGAAATGGCGCGTGCTACGGCGGATATTCACGACCGGGCGTTGCGAGCACAACTCGAAAAACAATCCGGGAAGCGAATGGGAAAGCTTGCGTCGGAAGCGCGCGCCGAGACTGATGCGGCCGTGCTCGACACCTTAGCTTCGTCGCAGGCGGACCTTGGAGTTGGAACGGAGGCCCCAGCAAAGCCAGTAGCTCCCGAACAGCTTATTGCTGGGCTGCGCGTGGTTGTTAAAGGATTCAAACAGCCGTTGATATTTCGCCGACTGGACGGGCGGATGGCGGAAGTGGAGGCTGGACCTCTGCGGATGCGTGTTCCGCTTGCGGATGTGATCGGCATCGCTCTTGATGCGAAGCCATCGAAAACAGATATGCCCGCATCTGCCCGTCCAAACGGCGTAACGGTTCACGCGCAGCACAGCGATGAGCCCGCGAACGAGGAAATAAACGTCATTGGCTGCACGGTGGAGGAAGCTACCCGCCGAGTAGATAAATTTCTCGACGAGGCGGCGCTCGGCAGCTTGCCAAGCATTCGAATCATTCACGGACACGGTACGGGAGCCTTACGTCGCGGCTTGGCAGAATTCTTGTCCACCCATCCACTGGTCGACAACGTTCGCCATGAGGCGGAAGATCGAGGCGGTACAGCGATTACCATCGCTGAGCTGCGAAGTTGAAGCGCGCCGGCAGTCGTTACTCGCCCCAAGATCTTCAAGCTTTACATCCCGTGAAAACATCAGCGTGAACACCCCGTGCGATAATTGGCTTAGAATAACGTCCCGATGGCTGAAGCAGGTTCATTCGCGGAGCGGGTGAAGCAGCAGGCGGACGTAGTCCGCGTGATCGGCGAGTACGTGCGCCTGAAGAAAAGCGGTCAGAACTTCACCGGGCTGTGTCCGTTCCACCAAGAAAAGACGCCTTCGTTTGCAGTACATCCCGTGAAACAGATTTACCACTGCTTTGGCTGCGGCGCGGGCGGCGACGTTTTCAAATTCGTGATGGAGCTGGAGAAGTGTACGTTTCCGGAAGCGATACGCACAGTCGCGGAGAAATGCGGAATCGCGATTCCCAGGCCGCGCGAACGTTCGCCAGAAGAGCGCCGCGAAAACCAGCAACGAAGCGCCCTGGTGGAGATGCACCGCGAAGGCGCAGCTTTCTACACGCGCCAACTGCACGAGAGCCCGGAAGGAAAGGTTGCCTATGCGTGTCTTGAGGATCGCGGGCTGAATCGCGAGGCCATGATGAAATTCGGGCTGGGCTATGCGCCGTCGTCCGGTGATGCGCTCCTGCGGTTTCTGAAACAGAAATATCCAGAAACGCTGTTGGAGGTATCGGGGCTTCTTTCCCGCGAGCAGAACGGCCGCTTCTTCGATCGTTTTCGCCGCCGCATCATGTTTCCCATAGCTAATGAAGCCGGCAAGGTAATAGCGTTCGGCGGGCGCGCGATGGGCGATGACATGCCCAAGTATTTGAACTCGCCCGAGACGCCCGTCTATTCGAAGAGCAATGTCCTTTATCATCTCGACCGTGCCAAGGAAGCGCTGCGGCAAAATGATTTCGGCGTTTTGGTGGAAGGCTACATGGATGCAATTGCCGTAGCGCGCGCAGGAATCGCGAACGTGATCGCAAGCTGCGGCACGAGCCTTGCGGAGCCACAAATAAAATTGCTCGGCCGGTTTACGCGACGCGTCGTCGTGAATTACGATCCGGACACGGCGGGACGCACGGCCACAGAGCGATCCTTGATCCTTCTGCTCGAAAAAGAGTTTGACGTCCGAGTGCTTACGCTTCCGGGGGGCGCCGATCCTGACAAATTCCTGAAAGTGCAGGGCGCCGAGGCTTACAAGAAACTCTTGACGCAGGCTCCGCCGTATCTGGACTATCTGATTGACCGCGCGCGTTTGATGGATCGAACCACCGCGAACGGACGTGTGGCGGCTCTCAATTTTCTGATGCCGTACGTCCAACGGCTTCCGAACGGGCTGCTGCGCTCGGAGTGGGCCACGCGCATCGCTTCCGAACTGCACGTGGACGAGCCTGTCTTGCGGGAAGCGCTTCGCCGAGCGGTCACCGAACGTCGCAGTGAGGTGAAGCCGAAGGCCGAATTGCTGGGGCCGAGTATCAAGGGCGCTGAACGCCGTTTGATTCACATGCTGGCAGAAGCGGACGGATTCCGCGAAAAACTCGCCCAAGAAATTGTTTCCAGCGGATTGCATCGAGGTCTTGAGACCGAGAAGATATTCGATTTGCTAATCACCAAGGCGGGCGAGCGCTCGGATCCGGCCACTTTCGCCGAAGCTCTCGATGAACGGGACCGGCGCATGCTGTTCGAGATTTTCTTTGAGTCTTTCTCGGAGCACACCTGGGACGAAGCGGAAAGCTGTCTGAGTGTGCTCCGCAACAGGCGCGTGGAGCAGGAACTCGCCGAATTGCAACAGCAGCTGGAAGCAAAGCCTACTGCAGAGGAATTGCGGCGAATCATAACCCGGCGGCTGGAGCTGCAAAAACTCTTGGCAGGCCAATGAGTTACGGCTTTGGTTGACCGCAGTGGCGTGTATGTTATATATTCGTAAGGTTTTGGATGAAACGAAGAGCGCGCAACGAGCATCATATAGACGTGGGAGAAGCGGCGCGGGCTTGTCGGGTAAGGGCGCAGGGCCAAGATCGAGTTCGAATCGTCTCAAAAATAACAGTTTATTCGTGATCATCGCGAAGGTGTGCCGGGGTGTCTAGTGCCGGCCGCTTTTTGCTTTGGACACAGCCCCGCGTGTGCCGCTCGGTTCAGCAGAGGGAGGAAGCGTGACGGTAGCTCTTGAAGAGAAATACGATCAGGTACGACAACTCATCGCGATGGGCAAAGAGCGTGGTTATTTGCTCTACGATGAAGTGAACGATATTTTGCCGCCCGAGGTTCACTCCTCGGAGGAAATTGACGATTTGCTCTCGACTTTCGAGCGCTACGGTATTGATGTGTACGAAGACCTTTCCAGTGCAAAAGCTGCGCTGGCAGCAGCAGATCCTTCCGATACTGCGGAAGTAAAAGAAGAGCCCGCTTCGTCGGCTTCCGAAGACGGCGAGCTGGATCTGACCCCGGGAACCCTGGAGAAGACGAACGACCCTGTCCGGATGTATCTGCGCGAAATGGGCACCGTGCCCTTGCTGACGCGTGAAGGTGAAGTGGCGATCGCGAAGCGAATCGAACGCGGCCAGTTGCTGGTGCTGAAAACGATCACTCGCGCTCCGCTTATCTTGAAAGAACTTCTGCAGGTTGGCGAAGACGTGCGCAACGGATCGCGCTCGATCAAGGAAATCGTTCAATTCGACGACGAAGAATTGACCGAAGAAAAAATCGAGCAGAAGACAAAAGAGACGCTTAAGCAGATTGACAAGGTCGCCAAGCTCTACCTGGTGGCGATCAAGCAGGCTGCCAAGCTGGAAAAGATTCCGCGGTCGAAGAAGCGCCCCTACCTTCGAGCGCGCTATACGCTGGCTCGGACGCGCGTAGAGATGTCGAATCGCTTCCGGGAGCTGGATTTTAATCCGCTGGAGAAGAAGCGCCTGATCGAAAAAATTCGGCAGACGGTCGAGCGGGTTCATTTTCTCGAACGCGATACGGTCAAACTCGAGCGCCGTGTGGAAGCTTCCAAGGGCGATGTGCAGGCGGAAGCGCGCAAGGACCTGAGGAATCGCCGCCAGGAACTGGGCGAAATCGAACTGGCGAGCGAAGTGAGTCCGACCGAGCTGAAGCGTGCGCTCCAGGTGATTCTTCGGGGCGAAGCGGAAGCGGAACAAGCGAAAAAAGAATTAATCGAAGCAAACTTGCGATTGGTGGTTTCCATCGCGAAAAAATACACGAACCGCGGTTTGCAGTTTCTCGACCTGATACAGGAAGGCAACATCGGGTTGATGAAGGCCGTGGACAAATTCGAGTGGCGGCGGGGCTACAAGTTTTCCACCTACGCGACGTGGTGGATCCGCCAGGCCATTACGCGCGCTATCGCCGATCAAGCGCGCACCATCCGCATTCCCGTGCACATGATCGAAACGATCAACAAGCTGGTCCGCACACAGCGGCAGCTCGTGCAAGAACTCGGCCGGGAACCTACCTCGGAAGAAATCGCGAAGCGCATGGATATTCCTGTCGCGAAAGTGCGCAAGATTTTGAAGATCGCGCAGGAGCCTATTTCGCTGGAAACTCCGATCGGCGAAGAGGAAGATTCGCATCTCGGCGATTTCATCGAGGATAAGGCTGTGGTCTCGCCGTCGGATGCCGTGATCAACCTGAGCTTGAAGGAACAGACGTCGTCCGTGTTGAAGACGCTCACGCCGCGCGAAGAGAAAGTGATCAAGATGCGTTTCGGTCTGGACGATGGCAGCGAGCATACGCTCGAAGAAGTGGGGCAGTCCTTTGCCGTCACTCGCGAGCGCATTCGCCAGATTGAGGCGAAGGCTCTGCGCAAGTTGCGCCACCCCTCGCGCTCGCGCAAGCTCCGAGCTTTCCTGGAAGGGTCTGCGAACGATTATTAATTCTAGTGGATTTCCCGTTTTGCTCGAGGGCGGGTATTAGACTCGCGTTTGGGTATGAGCTAGACTTCGAGGATTTTCTGCAAGCGGTCCAGCGCATTGAACCAATAGAACTTCATCTTCGCGCATTCCTCCGAGCTGGCCAACTTCATGTGATCGACGCTGGCGTGGCTCTTTCCTGATCCCTTGGCATAGAAATTCACGCTTAACCGGCTTTTGCCATCGTCCCATTTTGCACGCAGCGATTTATTCGGCGTCGCGGTGGTGATTTCCATTTTTGCGCCGGGTAGCCAGCGCCGCCGGATTTTTTCGTCGGTCCAGGCTTCGTAGAGCATAGTCATGGGCACGCTTAGCGTGCGGCTTCCGGATGCTGCAAATTCACCGTCACACTTCTGGAATTTTTCGCGGATACCGCGCGCGTGCTCGTAATCGACAGCGACCATTTGGCACCACCATGGCCCTACTTTTTGCTCGTCGCGAAGGTAAGCGGAAATTTCCTTGTGTTGCCACTTTTTCGCGCCGGCCTGGTCGAGGATTTTGAACCACTCCGCCCAGGCCTTGCCAGTTCTCTCCTTCACCGCTTCATCGCTCATCCGTTTTGATTCCCGTGGTTTTCTCATGGCAACGGTCTCCATTTATAATTTTCTTCCCAGCGCTCGCAAATTCAACTCCCGAGCCTGACCTATTTTTGCTGCTGGGCCGTGGACCAATTCACAGCGGAGCCGTACTCATACACCAGCTCGGCGCCGCGGTCGGCTCCGAAAATAACTAATACTGCGAGGATGCTGAGGCCGAGCAGCATAAATTTCCTCAATTGAGCGGTAAAGTTCTGCCGCACCGAAAAAGCAAAAATGCAAAGAGCAAGGCCGAGGCTGGTCGAGACGAGCATCAATGCCTGGTGGATTCCCACGATACGTTGGGCAACTCCCGGAGGCACGGAGTTTTCCGCAGCGAGGCCCGTCAACGCCGTCACAACCGCAGCCAGCGTGCCAAGATAGAGCATTCTGGACGCAGTGCGCTGCATTTCGTCACTCGCGCGCCAAACAGCCAACAGCTCAAACAACAGCGCGGCGAACCAAAAGGCGATAGGAAAATGAACGAAGATCGGATGATAATTCAGCGCCGCTTTTAAGCCTGGGAGCATAGAGCTTACCTCCTCACGGAGTTGGAGATGCTTGATAGCGCATTATGTGTCAGCGCCTCAGCCAGGTAAATAGGTGTATGATTCGCCGCAATTGTTGCGTGTAATTCCGCGAGGGGACTTCCTACGATGAAATGGGCTCTCTGGGCGCTGGGAATAATTGTCGCGTTGATTGCGACAGTCTTGCTAATCGGCTCGTTGCTGCCCAAGCAGCACAGCGCTACGCGCGCGGCGCGTTTTCATCAGTCGCCGGATGCAATCTGGAGCGCGATCACGGATTACTCGAAGTTTCCTGAATGGCGTAAGAGCGTGACGCGCGTGGAGGCGCTGCCTTCAGCGAACGGCAACCCATCGTGGCGCGAATTCGATAAGTACGATCACTCACTCCCTTTCGAAATTGATGAGTCGAAGCCGCCGCAACGCCTTGTGACGCGTATTGCAGATCCGAACCTGCCCTTCGGCGGGACTTGGACATACGAACTCACTCCGCAGGCGAACGGCGGCACGGTGCTGCGCATCACTGAAAATGGCGAGATTCGCAATATTTTCTTTCGTTTCGTGTCTCGTTTTCTCATGGGATACACCAAAACGATGGAAGATTATCTCAACGCTTTGGGGCAGAAATTCGGTGAGAAGACAACTGTGGAAAACTAGACGATGCCGGCAAAGCACCCATCAAAAGTGCGTGTCCCTGAACGGGATTACTCGCATCGCACTCTCATGGACAAGCTCGGAGTGAAGCCGGGCCAGCGCATCGTCGTACTGGGCGTGGAAGACGCGGAATTCCTGAGGGATCTGGCGGCCATCGTTCCGGAATATTCGCGCGGAAACCGCATCAACAATGCGGACCTGCTCTTCTTCTCCGCGGAAGCTCGAGCAGACCTCTCGCAGTTGAAATCTCTCTCTCGTTTAATTTCAAAATCAGGCGGGATTTGGGTCGTCTATCCGCGAGGCCAAAAACACATTCGCGAAATCGGTGTTATCAATGCGGGGAAATCAGCCGGACTCACGGACAACAAAGTGTGCCGCTTCTCCGGCACACACACAGCCCTCCGCTTTGTCATACCTCTAGCAAGACGCTGAGCGCTTCGGTTCCTCGGGTTCGGCATAAATCCGGTCAGCTGGAGGAGCGCCCGGCATTCCTGCATTGCTTTGAAGAATACGGGGCCGAAATTTTCGCTGCTCCGTTCGCGGTGCGCCTTATCATGTTCCTATGGCGGTAAGGCTCGACGTCCGCAAACTTACGGTGGAATTGCCGACGCAGACCGGCTGGGTGCGGCCGGTGAACGAGGTATCTTTCACGCTCGGCGAAGGCGAAACACTGGGCATTGTCGGGGAATCGGGTTCGGGCAAAACCATGCTTTCGCTGGCGCTGATGGGCCTGGAACCGCCCGGAGCGCGGAGGAAAGGCGAAGCGTGGCTGCACGAGCGCGATGGCGCTGCGGATTTACGAGGAATAAATCTTATCGCAGCATCGCCCGATGAAATGCGCCCGCTGCGCGGCCGCGAAATGGCGATGATTTTCCAGGAACCGATGACGGCGCTTAATCCCGTGATGCGGGTGGGCTCGCAGATTGAAGAAGCGATCCGCGTCCACGAAAGCGGCGCAAGTAAAAACGACATTCACCAGCGCGCGATTCGAGCGCTCGAACAGGCCGCGTTATCCGAGCCGGAACAGCGCGCGCGGCAATATCCGCATCAGCTTTCGGGCGGCTTGCGACAGCGCGTGATGATAGCGATGGCGTTGGCACCCGGCCCGGGAATTCTAATTGCCGACGAACCCTCCACTGCTCTGGACGTGACGGTTCAAAAGCAAATTCTTGAATTGCTGGCCAAGCTGCGCAAGGAGCTCCAGCTTTCGCTGCTTTTTATCACGCACGATCTCGGGGTCGTGGCGCAGGTAGCGGACAGAATCATCGTCATGTATGCGGGCCGGATTGTGGAAGACGGTCCAACGGCGGAAGTGCTGCGGCGGCCGCGCCATCCGTATACAGAAGGCCTGCTGCGGGCAGCCCCTCGTCTTGCGCGCGGGAATTTGATTCCGATTCCCGGCACGGTCCCGGCATTGAACGCGCTACCGCCGGGCTGCGCGTTCGCGCCTCGGTGTCCATACCATGTAACCGAATGCGACGCCGCGGTGCCGGAACTGCGGCCGGCGAGTAAAAATCATAATGCGAGGTGTATTCTCGTCCCATGTGCGCAGCCAACGACAACGAACTGAAGGCGCTTGTACGCGAACGATTCACGCGCACCGCGGAAGTTTTCGGCGACTATGCTATTGCGCATCGTGTCAGGGATGCGGAGCTGCTTGCGCGCATGGTATCAGCAGGCCCAAACGATCGCGCGGCCGATCTGGCCTGCGGACCTGGAACTCTTGCTCTGCGTTTTGCGCGCCACGTGCGGTGGGTCTGCGCGCTCGACCTTACTCCCGCGATTCTCGCGCGGGCACGCAGCAATGCAATTAAGGATGGGCTCGCAAACCTTGTGTGCGCTCTCGGCGATGCGCAAGCTCTGCCGTTTGGAGATGGCTCGCTCGACATCGCCGTCACCAGCTATAGCCTGCACCACATTTCGGATCCGGCGAAGGTGCTGCGGGAAATGGCGCGCGTGGTGAGACCCGGTGGCCGCGTAGGTGTGCTCGACATTGTGGTCCCGGAAGATCCAAAGATTCGCGAATTGAACCATCGAATCGAGTACATACGCGACGACTCGCACTCTCGCTCGCTTGCGCGAAGTGACTTCGATCGGATTTTTGCCGCTGCGGGGCTACGTATCGTTGCGACCGAAGCACACGGGCATCCACGCACGTTCGATCACTGGATGCATGTTGCCGGATGGAAAAGAACCGACCGCGAATACATGGAGGCTCGCCGACTGATGGAATCTTCGATGATGGATGACGGCGCTGATTTTCATCCGCGATTCGAGCCTGCCGAGGTGGTAAGGCCCGGGGAGAAGCCCGGCATCTACATAGTCAACACCGGAATCTATATCGCCTCCGAGAAGACTTGAATGCAAGCCGAAGCGCTTCTCGACGTCCGCAATCTCAGGAAATCGTATCCCATTTCGACAGGCGCGTTCACGAAATCCGAGCGCCGGACCGTCGCTGTCGATGAGATAAGTTTCGCGCTTGAGCGCGGAGAGACATTGGGGATTGTCGGCGAATCAGGATGCGGCAAAACAACGCTCGCGCGGATGCTCTTGCGGCTGATCGAGCCGGACTCAGGTGAACTTCGTTTTCGCGGGCAGAATTGGCTCGGGGCGCGCGGCGCGGATCTGCGGGCGCTGCGCCGTCGAATGCAAATGGTATTTCAGGATCCGGTCGCGTCGCTGAATCCACGGATGCGCGTGGGAGCGATTATCGGCGAGCCGCTGGCCGTCCATGAGCCGGACCTGTCGCGATCGAAGCGCCGCGACCGCGTGGCGGAAATTCTGGAAGCAGTCGGCCTGAGCGCGGAATCGCTGGATCGCTATCCGCACGAATTTTCCGGAGGTCAGCGCCAACGAATTGGAATCGCGCGAGCCTTGATCCTAAGGCCGGAGCTTGTGATCGCAGACGAGCCGGTGTCCGCGCTGGATGTTTCGGTCGGAGCACAGATTCTGGAACTGCTGGCTCGCCTCCAGCGAGAATTCTCCCTGACGTTGATTCTTATCTCGCACAGTCTTCCCGTGGTGGCGCAGCTCGCCACACGAGTAGCGGTGATGCAGAGCGGACGGATCGTTGAAATCGGGGCTGCCGGCCACGTGCTCGGCGCTCCGAGGCATCCGTACACAAAATCCCTAATCGCTGCCGTACCACAAATTCCGGCCTGATGTGACTGCATCTTTCTCCCAAAACTGGCGAGGGGCGTCAATCGCCCTATCCGCAGGGTCCACGTTCCCCAATTTGCTTGAATTGCGATACACTCTGCCCGCCTGTAACTTTTCGCAGCGTCCAAGCGTACTCGAACTAGGAACCAGCGCTTCTACCCTTTGACCGTCGGAGGAAAAGAACATGGCTAGCCCAGTGACGCCCTCGCCGGAATCCGCATCGTCCGTTAGCTCAGTCGGCCGAATTTTCGGTGCGATTTTCAACCCCAAGCCGACATTTGAATCCATCGCACAGCGGCCTACTTGGATTTTGCCGCTGGTACTGTTTAGCCTGCTTTCGATCGTGACCATTTTCATCTTCGGGCAGCGGGTTGGCTGGCGCAGCTTTATGGTCCGGCAGGATCAGCAAAACTCGCGACTCCAAAAGCAGATGGACCAGATGACGCCCGAGCAGCGCGAGAAGATACTAGACCAGCAGACTAAGATTGCGCCGATCTTCGGGTATGTAGGTGGAGTACTGGGAATTTTCATTGTGGCCGTGATCGTGGCCGCCGTTCTGATGGTTGCGTTTAACATGATGACCGGCGGGGGAATCGGCTTTGTCGCGTCCCTGGGTATCGTCGCGCACTCGTGGGTGCCCGGGCTCATTGCGGGGCTGCTGGGCATCCTCGTCCTATTCCTCAAAGATCCGTCCACGGTTGATATCCAGCATCTTGTGGCGACCAATGCTGGGGCATTTCTCTCCGACGACGCGCCGAAATGGCAAGAATCGCTGCTGAGTTCTCTTGATCTTTTTACTTTCTGGAGCATGATCTTGATGGGGATAGGCTACAACGCGGCAAATCCAAAGAAAATTTCGTTTGGCAAAGCTCTAGGGACAATAGTGGTCGTGTGGGCCATTTATGTAGTTTGTAAGGTCGGTATCGCGGCGGCATTCTCCTGATACACTCGCTCGGATGGGATTTCAGTTTGAAGTAGTTGCAACCGACCCGACGGGCGCGCGGCTGGGCCGGTTGACGACGCCGCACGGTGTGATCGAAACGCCGGCGTTCATGCCTGTGGGCACGGCGGCAACGGTGAAGGCGCAGACCCAGGCGGACCTGGAATCGCTCGGCGTTCAGATTCTCCTGTCTAATACGTACCATTTGTATCTCCGTCCAGGCCACGAGCTCATCCGCGATATGGGTGGTCTGCACAAATTCATGTCCTGGCCCAGAGCAATTCTTACGGATTCTGGAGGCTACCAGGTCTTCAGCCTGAGTGAATTACGTAAAGTAACGGACGAAGGCGTAACGTTTCGGTCGCACCTGGATGGAACGACGCATTTCCTTTCACCCGAGAAAGCGCTTGAGATCGAGATCGCGCTGGGCGCAGATATCATCATGGTTCTCGATGAATGCATCGAAGCTCCATCTACCGAACGGTGCACGCGGGAAGCTGCCGCTCGTACGCTCGAGTGGGCGCGACGGTCGCGTGAATATTTCGCGGAGCACGGCGATTCCGCACGGCAGATGCTTTTTGGAATCGTTCAAGGCGGGACCTACCCGGAACTGAGGCGCGAAAACGCGAACGCGCTTGTAGAACTGAATTTCCCGGGCTATGCAATTGGAGGACTCGCCGTCGGTGAATCGCATAACATCACCTGCGACATGACGCGCGCGGCTATTTCACGCCTTCCAGCCGACCGGCCGCGCTACCTGATGGGGGTTGGCCGGCCGGAGCAGCTTCCGGACTACGTCGCACTCGGCATAGACATGATGGATTGCGTACTGCCCACGCGCAGCGCACGGCACGGGTGCCTTTATACTTCTCAGGGACGTGTGCTGATTAAGAATGCGCGGTACTCAAATGATTCGCGGCCGATTGACGAAAAGTGCGGCTGTGCAGTATGCCAGCGCTATTCCCGCGCGTATCTGAGACACCTTTATTTGGCGGGCGAAACTCTCGCAGCCATCTTAAACACCCACCACAACATCTACTTTTACCTTGACATAATGCGTGGAATTCGCGAGGCTATTCGTTTTGGGAAGCTCGAAAGATTCCGCTCTGACCTTCAGGCCCGCCTCACATAGGCAAACCTAAGCAGATGTTGGGCGCCGTAAAAGGCGGAGGAGAGTCTTCGGAGCGCGGTTTGTTGGTTTGCCATCCTTGGCCGGCGTGCCCGCTTCAGCGGGAAAGGCGTAAGCATCGTGACGATGAGTTTAAGGACTTCTGAGCTCCTCGCGGCGACTTCGGTACAAGCGGCCCCGAGCGGGATCGCGCTCTTTCTTCCGCTGATCTTGATCATGGTTATTTTTTATTTTTTGATGATCCTGCCGGCGCAGCGCCGCCAGAAGAAAGTCACGGACATGCTTAAGGCCCTGAAGACCGGCGACAAAGTGATCACCAATGGCGGAATCTACGGCACCATCGTCGGCTTGGAAGACGAAGCGGTGCAATTGCGGGTCGCCGAGCAAGTAAAGATGAAAGTGGCCCGCAGCGCAATTGCAGGACTTCAAGCAGAACCTCCCAAGGAGAGCTAGAAAGCCGGCATGAATTCCCAGCTCAGATGGAAATTTATTTTTATCGCTGCGGTGATACTCCTTTGCATTTATGGCCTTATAGGCGTACCGACGTTTCCGACATCTTGGTCGCAGATTAAGCAGAATCTTGCCGATCGCATCAAGCTTGGTTTGGATTTGAAGGGCGGCAGCCACTTAGTGCTTCAGGTACAAGTTGATGAAGCCATCGGGCAGCGCTGCGACCAGGCCGTCGATCAGATCACGAAGCAAGTCCACGAGAAGAACATCACCGTCGGTGAGATTAGCCGAGTAGACGACACGCACATACTCGTACGCAACGTTGACCCGAACACGTCGGGGGCTTTCCGCGACCTGGTTAACAATCAATTTACGGACTGGGCTTTGTCCCCGGCCGCCGGTGAAGCGAACGGTTACGTGCTCGCGATGAAGCCGTCGATCGTTGCCGATATTCGCCGCGATACGATGGATGAGGCGCTGGAGACCATCACGCGGCGCATCAACGCCCTCGGCCTCACGGAACCGACCATCGCTTTTACCGGTCGCGGCGACAATGAGATTCTCGTTGAACTTCCTGGAGAAGGTGACCCCACTCGAGCCAAATCCGTCATTCAAGCCGGCGGACAACTTGAACTCAAGCGGGTAGTTGACGACCAAACATTTCCTTCGGAAAGCGCCGCGCGAGCCAGTCATGGCGGAGTCTTGCCCCCCGGCACCGAAATCGTCGTGGGCAAAGCAGAAAGCACTCAAGCTGGCCAACCGACACAGCAGGTTTATTACATCCTTGATCGCGCGCCCATTATCACCGGACAAGACTTGCGTGGAGCGACTCCGGCGCCAAGCTCCAATTATCCGGGCCAATACGAAGTACGTTTTCAGCTTTCCACGGCCTCAGCCGCACGATTCGGTCCCTTCACGGAAGCGAACATCGGACATCGGATGGCTATCGTCTTGGATCACAAGGTTTATACTGCGCCCACAATTAACGGGCGCATTGAGGACTCCGGGATTATTGAAGGGAATTTCAGCCAGGAATCTGCGCAAGATCTGTCACTCGTGTTGCGCGCGGGAGCCTTGCCGGCCTCGATCAAGTACCTTGAAGAGCGCACGGTGGGGCCGTCTTTGGGAGCCGATTCCATCCGCGAAGGTGTCCGAGCATCCATCGGAAGCATCATCGTTGTGATGATATTCCTTGTGATCTACTACCGTCTAAGCGGTGTCAATGCGGTAGTGGCTCTCGCGCTTAACCTGCTAATCCTGCTGGCATTCATGGCTTACGCGGGAGCGGTGCTTACCTTGCCGGGTATTGCCGGCGTGATTTTAACTATTGGCATGGGTGTGGACTCCAACGTTCTGGTGTTTGAGCGCATAAGAGAAGAGCTGCGGAGTGGAAAAGCTCCGGCTTCGGCGGTCGCTGTGGGGTTTGACCGGGCATTCCTGACGATCATTGATACGCACGTAACCACCATCGTTTCAGCAGTTTTCCTGTTTTTGTTCGGAACCGGGCCGGTGCGCGGATTTGCCGTGACGTTGGTGATTGGGTTGCTCTCTAACGTGTTTACGTCGATTTACGTTTCGCGCGCCATTTTCGATTGGCATCTGTCTCGAATGGACCGGCAAGCCGGTCTAAGTATCTAGTTTTGGGAACATTCCGGGATGAAGTGGTGTCAAATAAAGGCGGATAGGACTCGATGGAATTCTTTCGGAATGTAAACGTCGATTGGATGGGAAAGGCGAAGTATTTCGTCGCGCTCTCCCTGATCCTTCTGGCCGTCGGCTGGATTTCAATTCTGCGGTATGGCGGATTACGTTACGGAATTGATTTTCGAGGCGGCACGCTCGTCTATGTACGCTTTGCCGGACCTGCTCCGGTCAATCAGATTCGCAAAGGCCTGCAGGACGCTGGCCTGGCCAACAGTTCCATTCAAACCATCAGCGACAACGTGCTGAACGGTAATTCACAGAATGATGTCGTGATTGGCATCGAGAAGAAGGGCGAAGGCGACGAAGCCCTCGACGCGAGTAAGCAAGCGATCCTGGATGTTTTGCACAAGACGTTCGGCACTGCAAACACGGCTGGAAAGCAAGACTTCAACTCGATTACGCCTTCTAGTCTTGCTGCCTACTTGACACAGAAGGATCCGTTTTCGCTGGGCACGAATGCCAACGATCGTTACAACCAGCTCGCTCAGAGACTTACCAACGCACGGGACAAAGACCATGGCGGCATCGTTACGAACTTCGATGATTTGAAAAACCTCGATGGCGCGACACCGGGCGTTTTGGCTGCGTTAAAAGACGGTTTCGCCTTGGATAATTTTACGATACGAGACGTTGAGGTTGTCGGACCGAAAGTCGGCGCTCAGCTGAGACGCCAGGCGATTCTTGCAACCCTCTATGCTCTAGCGGGCATGTTGTTATATATTGCCTTCCGGTTCGAATGGGTGTACGGAGCGGCGGCTGTTATCGCCGTTTTTCACGACGTGCTCATCACGCTGGGCTTCTTCTCGATATTTCATTTCGAGATTTCGTTGACGGTTATCGCAGCGCTGCTGACTCTGGTCGGCTATTCGATGAACGATACGATCGTCATCTTCGACCGCGTGCGAGAGGATCTGAGGCTGATGCGGCGCGAGCCGTTCGCTCAGGTGGTGAACAAAGCCATCAATCAGACTCTTTCGCGGACGATTTTGACTAGTGGACTCACTTTTTTAACCGTCCTGGTTTTATTCCTGATGGGCGGAGAGGTTCTTCGAGCGTTCTCTTTTGCCATGGTGGTAGGAGTTGTGGTAGGTACGTACTCCAGTTTCGGAATTGCGGCACCCATCGTGGTGCTGTGGAACAAGTACAGAGGACAAGGAACTGCCGCTCGCGCCGGATCCGCAGCCGATAAGCGCGTGGCGGCAGGTGCAAGGAGGTAGCTATGTTTGATGATCTGGTCATTTCCAGCGCAAACCCAATTAAGACAAACAAGCCCTGGACGGTAGCGTTGTCGTTTGCTGTTCAGATTGGGATTGTGCTCGTGATGATCCTGATTCCACTGATCTACACGGAAGCGCTGCCTAAACAATTGCTTACTACTTTCCTTGTTGCGCCTCCTCCGCCACCCCCGCCGCCTCCTCCTGCAGCAGCGATACAAAGGATCGTTAAGCCTGTGGCGCGCTTGATTCACAACGGGCAGATGACAGCCCCAACGGTGATCCCCAAAAAAGTCGAGATGATTAAGGAGGAGGAATTGCCGCCGGACGTGGGTGCCGTGGGTGTGACTGGTGGTGTACCAGGCGGAGTTCCGGGCGGGCAGGCCGGAGGTGTTCTCGGTGGAATCATTGGTGGTACGGGTGGAGGTTTACCGCCGCCCCCAAAGGTCGCTCCATCTCGTATTCGCGTCGGCGGTAACGTGGCGCAGGCAAACTTGATTCACCAGGTAACGCCTACATATCCAGCGATAGCGAAGACTGCGCATATTTCCGGAACCATACTGCTTCATGCGATTATCGGGAAGGACGGGACGGTGCAGAACCTCCAGTACATCTCTGGCCCACCGTTGTTGATGCAGAACGCGATGGACGCTGTCAAGCAGTGGCGCTATAAGCCTACACTGCTCAATGGCGACCCGGTCGATGTGGACACTACAATTTCGGTTGTGTTTACCTTGGGTGGTTAGGAAGGGCACGGTTCGGGCATCCTCTTGGGGGTCTGGGCTGATTAGCAGTTAATTCCGACCGGCAGAATATTTCTGCCGTGATCGTTTCGCACGAACGGAGGAGCAAACTCTATGCTTTCGAATTTTCTTTTGGCCAGTCTAGTGATGTTTCAGCAGCAGGAGGTTGGGTGGGATTTGCTTACGATGTGGCACAACATGGGCTATCCAGCCAAAACGGTCGTCTTCATTCTCTTCATTATGTCCGCATGGTCGGTGGGCATCATGATCGACCGGGCGCTGATGTACAGCGCAGCGCGGAAGCAATCCCGCGTTTTCGTTCAGCAGGTCGCGGGCGCGCTTAAAGACAACAAGCTTGACGAAGCAATTTCGATCGCCGAGCGCAATAAGAAGAGCCACATTGCCAAGGTAGTAGCAACGGGCCTCTCCGAATTTCAAGCAGCTTCGGCGCAAGTAGGTGACGAAGAAGTGATCGAAGCAGCCAAGCGCGGACTTGAGCGTTCGGTGGCCATCGTTCACGCTGAAATGAAGCGCGGCCTCTCCGGACTCGCCACGATCGGATCAACGGCTCCATTCGTCGGGCTGTTCGGAACGGTCATGGGCATCATCAACGCGTTCAAAGGTATTTCGGCATCCAAGGCGACCGGACTGTCGGCAGTAGCTGGCGGTATCGCGGAAGCCCTGGTGACCACGGCGCTCGGCCTGCTTGTCGCGGTGCCCGCGGTGTGGACGTACAACTACTTCACGAACAAAGTGGAAGCTTTCGACGTCGAGATGGATAATTCCTCGATGGAATTGATCAACTACTTCATCACCCGCCGGGGCGGAAAGAAGTAACTCATGGGATACAAACCCAAAGCACCACCAGTGATGGCTTCACCAAACGTGATTCCGATGGCGGACATCATGCTGGTGTTGTTGATTATTTTCATGGTAGTGACGCCCATGTTGCAGAAGGGCGTGTCGGTGGATATGGCCAAGGCAAATAACGCTCAGGACATGCAGGACGCCGACAAGGACGATGCCATCATTGTGGCAGTCACCCGGGATGGCCATATGTATTTGGGAAGCACGCAAGTAAACCTAGACGAGATCACAACCAAGGTAAAAGATTTGCTTGCGAACCGGCTCGACAAGACCGTCTTCGTTCGTTCCGATCAGCGCGCGAAGTACGGGGAAGTTGTTAAGGTGGTTGACGAAGTCCGGTCTGCAGGTGTGGACAAGATCGGCTTGCTTACTGAAAAGAACCGGCTGAAGAGTGGTGCTCCCGCGGCTCCGCCTCCACCAGGAGCCGACTAGCGGGGCGGAAACATCGTAAAGTCGTAAAGGAGTCTTTCCATGGGAATGGCAGTAGGAGGAAACAAAGGATCGATGTCGGAACCCAACATCGTTCCACTTATTGATGTGCTGCTCGTGCTCATCATTATATTTATGGTGATCACGCCTACGACGCCGCAAGGTCTCGATACGCTGGTGCCGCAGCCATCTCCGCCCAACCAACCGGAAAACAAGGAACTTCTGGCTAAGACAATTGTGGTCCAGGTCACCGCAAGCGGCAAAGTACTGATCAACCAGGATGAGGTTACTTGGGACGACCTCGGATCTCGCTTGGACGATATCTTCAAGTTGCGTGCAGAAAAAGTGGCTTTCGTTAAAGGTGACGACGCTGTTGACTTCGGCCAAGTCGCGCGTGCGATTGACATTATGCGCGGAGCGGGGATCGATAGCGTAGGCTTGATCACCGCCAAGGTCGAAGCGGGTCAGTAGCGATAGTCCTCAAGAAGATTGTGCTAGCCTCGTCGGCTCAGGCGATGGGCAAACGGCTGGCCCAGTTTTCATCAAGGAGAGCACGGGATGCAGCGGAAGCTTCACACATTTTTTGTTCTAGCCATTGTTTTAATTTCACTCGCGTCTGGAGCCGGATGCGACAAGCTCCGCGCACGCGACAAGCTCAACAAGGGCGTACAGGCCTACAAGGCTAACCAGACTGACCGCGCTATTGAAGACTTCAAAGAAGCCAAGGATTTCGATCCTTCGCTGACGAATGCGAGGCTCTATCTCGCCACCGCGTACGCAACGCAGTACATCCCGGGCGCTCCCTCCGATGAAAATGTCCGCATGGGCCAACAGGCCATGCAGGAATGGCAAGAAGTCCTGGATAAAGATCCAAACAATCTGAATGCAATTGACGGCATCGGCTCAATTCTCTACAGCATGGCCAGCACCCCCTTCGATCCCAAGAAGATGGAAGAATCGAAGGCTTACCATGAAAGGCACATCCAGATTAAGCCTTCCGACCCGGAGCCGTATTACTGGATCGGCGTGATTGATTGGTCGCTCGCGTTCCGCGGAAATAAGGACATGCGCGAGGAGTACAACAAGACTGCCAAAAAGACCATCAAGGATACGGATCCGATGCCGGCCGCCCTCGCTACTCAGTTTCAGCAGAAATATGGAGCGATAGTGGACGAGGGCATCGCGGACCTTCAAAAAGCCATGGGATTGCGCCCGGATTATGACGACGCAATGGCTTACCTGAATCTCCTTTATCGCCAAAAGTCTGACATGGAGACCACTCCCGAGGCGCGCGACGCCGACATCAAACTGGCGGACGACTTGGTGGATAAGGTCAAGGCCATCAAGCAGAAAAAGATGGAGAATCCGGAGCCGAGTTCTTAGGTCAATCCTGAAATTTCTTACTTGCGCCGGCGGCCCGATCAAGGCAGCCGGCGTTTTTTTTCAGAGCGTTTTCGGCTAACGCGTCCATCCGTCCGCGACCTTCAATTTATCCACAGGTTCTCTCACTAAGCTTCGAAAGAATCGTTCCTCCGAACTTCAGCCCTTAAACGAACGTCAACAAGCAGTTATAGAAAACTCGCGGCGCGATGACCGAAGGGCTAGAATAACGGCTATATGGAACCGGCAGGCAAACCCGCCATTTCGCAGGCCGCCAGACGCGCAGTCGATTTGCGCTTTGTCGAGTTGATGGACAAGTTGCGCCGCAACCGTCCCGGGGATGATCTTGAACTTCTGCGCCGCGCCTACGATTTTGCAGCCGAACAGCATAAAACGCAGACGCGACTGTCCGGCGAACCGTTTCTATCGCATCCCGTCGAAGTAGCGCACATTCTCGCGGGAATGAAACTGGATGTAACATCCCTCTGCGCTGCTCTTCTTCACGACGTTGTCGAAGACACGAAAATTCCTCTGAGCGAGATCTCTGACCATTTTGGCGCCGACGTAGCGCAACTCGTCGAGGGCACAACCAAAATCAGCCGCCTGGATTTGCTGGCGCCGGAAGCTCGGCAGGCAGAAAACGTTCGAAAGATGCTTCTGGCCATGGTGAACGACGTACGGGTCGTGGTCATAAAGCTCGCCGATCGCTTGCACAACATGCGCACGCTTGAATACCTCGATACTGAGCGCCAGCAGCGCATTGCCCGCGAAACTCTCGATATCTACGCGCCCGTTGCCAATCGTCTCGGCATGGGTTTGATTCGCGGCGAACTCGAAGACGTCTCCTTTCGCTATTTGGAACCGGAAGCCTTTTTCGAGGTACAGAAAAAGCTGGCCTCGAAACAGAAAGTTTTCGACAGATTCCTACAAGAAGTGCAAAGCTCGATCCGCGACAAACTGGTCGAGAACGGAATCCCCGCCGAAGTCCAGGCGCGCGTGAAACGTTTTTATTCCCTTCACCTGAAAATCCAAAAGCAGCAACGCACTTTCGATCAGGTTTTCGATCTTTTGGCCGTGCGCGTGATCACAGATACGGTAAAAAACTGCTACGCGGCTCTCGGCGTGATCCACCAGATCTGGCCGCCCGTTCCCGGCCGGTTTAAAGACTACATCGCTATGCCGCGGCCAAACCTTTATCAATCGCTGCATACCACGGTGATTCATGGAGGCCAGCCGTTTGAAGTTCAGCTTCGGACGCAGGAGATGCATCGCATCGCCGAGCAAGGTGTGGCGGCCCACTGGAAATATAAAGATGGCCGTGAGGTATCGCAGTCCGACGACCAGCGAATCGTGTGGATGCGCCAGTTGATTGAATGGGTGCAGGAGATGCAGGAGCCCAGCGAGTTCCTCTCGACACTTCGCGTCGATCTCTACCCCGAAGAAGTTTATACGTTTTCGCCGAAAGGCCGAGTTGTGGTGCTTCCTCGCGGCGCCACACCCATTGATTTCGCATACGCCATCCACACCGAAGTGGGACATCAATGCGTGGGCGCCAGAGTGAATGGCGCGATCGTCCCGTTGCGTCACGCGCTCGCTAATGGAGACGTTGTTGAGATCGTCACGCAAAAAGGGCATGAGCCCTCTCGCGACTGGCTTTCGTCCATTCAAACTTCGCGTGCGCGAAGCAAAATCCGCCAGTGGATCAATCTTCATGAGCGCGATCAAGCCACCGATGTCGGGCGCCGACTGCTTGAGAAGGAAGCTCGCCAGACCGGAGCGAGCCTGAAAAAGGTCTCGGACGAGGACTGGGCGCGCGTTGCATCCGAATACGGTTGCAGCCGTATTGAAGATCTCTACGCTGAATTGGGCTATGGAAAATGGTCCGCGCGACAAGTTTTCGCGAAGGCGACCGGGCAGCCGCTCGCTGAACCGACCGAAGAAAAGCAGCCAAAACTCGTTTCCACTGTTAAACGTATGCTCGGAATGGACGATTCGGCGATTCTTGTCCACGGAAATGACGGCCTGATGGTCTTTCGCTCAAAATGCTGTAATCCGATTCCTGGCGACGACATCGTGGGTTACATCACCCGTGGCCGCGGTATCGCGGTGCACAGCAAGAATTGCCCGAACGTGCAGAATTTGCTCTACGAAGCGGAGCGGCGAATTCCGGTGGAATGGGCCGGAGAGTCAAAGGCTACGTTTCCGGTTCGTTTGCGAATTTTCACGGAAGACCGTCCCGGAATACTGGCCGGCATCACCGCTGTGATCAGCGACAACGGCGCTAATATCCGCACGTTTGAAAGCGGCGGCAAAGATTTACGTGCGCGCATCGAAGTAGCGCTCGATGTGCACGATCGCAAACAGCTCGAGCGAATTTTGAACGGGATCAAACGGATTCCGGGCGTGTTTGACATCGAACGCGTTTATAACGTCTGATCGATATCTCCGGATAGCCGTCCACCACTTCAAAAACGGTTGATCAGTCGGCGACAGCTCTGCGCGGCTCGAACCTCGTTTCTTGTGACCGTAGGTAGAATCAGATCAATGGAAAGTGTTCGAACGCATAAATCTGCAGGTGTGCTTTTCCGCGGCGCAGGTCACGTATTCCTCGGCATTTCCGCAATTGTATTCTTCTCGCTAATGCTTTTGGTCGCCGGATGTGAGCGCATGATGCCGCTTGATACCAAGCCTCTCGACATCGCAGGAATGACTTACCCCGCGATCAAGCAGTTACAAGCGATGGATATCACGAGAGCTGAACTTGCCGAGATTGCCAAAGCTCGTGCGGCAGGACTTCCCGACGAGACCTGCATCGAAATCGTGCGGATATATCATGTCCGTAACCGACCGTTCAACGCGGGCGCTACGGTCGCCGGCCTGGTTCAAGCTCACCTGCGCGCAGATACGATTCTGGATCTGGCGAGTCTTGATCAGCTGGGTGTTAATGCAGGCGAATTGCGATTGATACGTCTTGCTGGTCTCTCGGATTCCATCGTCCTTGAGGTGGCTCGCCACGAGGCGGCGGGGAAGCCCGTTCTGTCCGGAGCTGCTCTTTCGAACATGAGAAACGCCGGAATGCGCGAATCCATACTACTTGAACTTGTACGGCGGGGAGTTCCTGATTCCGAAGGCCCCACGATTATCAGATTGCATCGTCACGGTGCAAGCGAAGCGGACATTCTTCGCCGTTATCCTGCTGCCTAAGCGCGAGCTAGTTCACCTGAGATTCCCGTTCGTTCTTCCATTTCTGCCTTTTCCCGCTCGAACTTGCTCGGTAGAATCTCTTCACCTTGAAACGACCGGTCAGCAGCACGGCGAAACATTCTGCCCTGCATTCACTTCTGAACGGCGCGCTCGCGCTTTGTCTCGTTTTATGCACTGCGAGTTGCACCGTCTCCGTGGCGCCCGCTTATCGAATTATTAAGGAATCGCTTGAGACGCAATTCGTCCCTGGCCAGAATCCTGAGCTTCGCGTGTGCGCGAGTTACACTCTCGAAAATTACGGTAACAGTGGTTTGGCTTCTATCGATGTGATTCTCCCGGACAAGAGTAGCCACGGACTAAAGGGCTTGCTTATAAAAGTCAATGGCCGCGAAGCTACTGTTGCGGAACTCTCGGTGGACCCCGAAGAAGCCGGGTTAAGCAAGTTTCGAATTTCGCTTGATCCTTCATGGAGCCAGAAACAGAGGCGCGACCTCGTCATCGAATATTCTTTTGCCTCGCCCGAATATTCCGGCGTGAACATCGGTCTGAGCTCCACATCCTTCCATGTCGTTTCGCACACGTGGTTTCCTTTGCTGCAGCCTCCTAACCACGTGCTGTCTCCATTTCCTGCTAGTCCGGAGCGCATAACCTATACGGTCCAAGCTCCGGGTAATTTTCTTCTGCTGGCGCCGGGAAAGCGGGTGGGTCGGACGAAAAATGGCGGAGAAGTTAAATCTCGATTCGAATTGCGCAGCAGCGATCCGGCGCCTTTCGTCGTCGCTGGACGATATGTAGATTCCTGCTCGAATGGCCGGGGGTGCGGGGCCTCCTTCTGGACTCTCGAACCGCTTAAGGGAGATTGGGCGTCCGCCGAGGAACAAATTGCATCAGACTGGAATATTCTCCAGAAGAATTTCGGACCTCTTGGGAATACGAATCTTGCTCCCCACGTAGTCGAATCTCCAGGACTGCGTCACATTGGCGGCGACATGCCGTCAGCTGTTCCTTTTTTCGGCGGCGTGCTCGTCGATCCGCAAGAGATATCACAGGGCGTGCATAGTGGAGAGTTCTTGGATTTGGTTGCGCACGCACTGGCGGGCAATTGGTTCGGCGTCCAGATATATTCGTCGAATTCAGCGGTCGGCATCAGCGAAGGCTTGTCCGAATATGCGGTTATCGTAATCGATGAAGCGCGTCACGGCGATTCCGCGCGGAATAATCGCATATTGAGATTCCTTCATGAATACGATGCCGCGTGCAAAGAAGGGGTCGAAAGGCCGCTTATTGCGACCACCATTTCTGATTCTATCGAGCAGCGCCGCATCGCCCTAGCAAAAGCTCCGTTGTTTTTTATCGCTCTTGAAGATGCTTATGGCGAAGCGTCCGTGCGACAAGCCCTCGCGCAGGTGGTCAGCTTGTTGCGCGGTCAGGAAGTTGGATTTCAAGAACTCCGCGCAGCGCTCGAGAATGTAACAAATAAGGATCTTGCCCCGATATTCCGCGCGTGGCTTTACAAACCGGGCATTCCCGCGGAATTCAGAGAAAAATACCAGCGGGCGGCAGTTGGCAAAAACTAGAACAAAAGACGTGGTCTCAAGGAGGCGTGGTGAGGGAAATTATCTCGACCGACAAAGGGCCTAAGGCGATAGGCCCGTATTCACAGGCAATCAAAGCGAACGGCTTCGTGTTTATTTCCGGCCAAACGGCATTCGATCCCGCTGCCGGCAAACCGATAGAAGGCGACACCGCAAAACAAACCGAGCGCACGCTCGAAAACCTGAAAGCGATCCTAGAAGCTGCAGGCTCTTCACTCGATCGCGCAGTGAAGGTTAGCGTATTCCTAAAAGACATGAACGATTTTTCAGCCATGAACGAAGTGTACGCGCGCTACTTTCCGGCGAATCCTCCGGCGCGATCGACGGTCGAAGTTGCCCGGCTCCCTCGCGACTTCCGCGTCGAAATTGACTTGATCGCATTGGCTTAAAAAGGGTCAGCGAGTATTGATGACACTAGATACGCAGATCGGCGGCCCGAGCGGCAAGTTTCCGGCTACGCGATGGTCGGCGGTCCGCGCCGCTCGCAGTCCTGATCTAGCCGAGCGAAAGCGGGCGCTGGAAACCATCACCGCCGCCTACTGGAAGCCAATTTATAAATACACTCGCATTCGCTGGGGAAAAACCGACGAAGACGCGAAGGACTTAACCCAGGGATTCTTTACCCGCCTGATCGAAAAAAACTATCTCGTTGATTTTGATTCATCGAAAGCGCGTCTCAGGACTTTCCTGCGGGTTTGCGTCGATCATTTCGTCGCAAATGAAGCCAAGGCCGCGAAGCGTCTGAAACGTGGCGGCTCGGCAGAACACATTTCGCTGGACTTTGCCGTCGCCGAGTTAGAGATGGAACAAGCGAAGGTATCACTAACGAACTCGGCTTCACCCGAACGTATCGACGAATTCCTTGAAAAGGAGTTCCTTTGCAGCCTGTTCGGTTTGGCCGTCGAAGACCTGCGGAAGTTTTGCGAGGGCCGTGGAAAGAACACGCACTTCCGTCTGTTCGAAATACTCGATCTTGAGGATGCCGATTCAAAACATCCAAGTTATGCTGAGTTGGCAGCGCAATTTAAAATTGCTGTCACAGACGTGACCAATTATCTCGCTTTCTCTCGACGCGAATTCCGCCGCATCGCGCTGGAAAAAGTACGCGAGATGACTACATCGGAAGACGAATATCGTCGCGAGGCTCGCGCGCTGCTGGGGGTCGAATCCGAATGAATTGGCTCTCTGACGACGCAATTTCGCGCCTGCAAGTCGCGAGCGCCATGCCGGACTTTGCCGGAACGCGTTATCGCCTGTTGGAACGGGTTGGCAGCGGAGGCATGGGCGTAGTTTATTTAGCAGAGGATTCTATTCTTGGACGGCGCGTGGTTCTGAAGGTCCTCGATTTCCCAGACGTCTCCGGGGAACTTGCGACGCGTTTGCTGCGGGAAGTGCATATTCTTGCCCGTCTGGAGCATCCGGGCATCGTCCCAGTCCATGATGAGGGTACACTTACCGACGGCCGCGTTTTCTATGCCATGAAATTCGTAGAGGGCCGCCGCCTCGATCAGCTTGATGCGCGGAAGGACAGACTATTCGATCGTCTGCGTATTTTTCAGCGCATTTGCGACACGGTTGCTTTCGCTCACGCCCACGGCATACTCCATCGTGACTTAAAACCCGGCAATGTAATGGTTGGGTCGTTCGGCGAAGTGCTAGTCATGGATTGGGGAGTCGCAAAAATTATTCGCTCCACGCCAGAAAGTGCCGGCGAATGCGTCTCGGATGGAAATGCCACACACGCAACCGATTCGCAAACGACTGCGCTTTTGGAGACCGGACATGGCGCTGTCCTCGGCACCGTTGGATACATGTCTCCCGAACAAGCTCGCGGTGAGATCGAAAATCTTGACGCGCGCTCGGATATATTTTCTCTGGGCGCAATACTCCAATATCTTTTGACGAACCTTGGCGGCACACCACTGCGGCCCCTTTCCGCGATCGCCCGCAAGGCGATGGCGCCGGATCGGGCTAGCCGGTATGCTTCCTCGATCGCGCTGGGTCAGGATATTGGCAACTATCTGGACGGCTTGCCAGTTTCGGCTTATCCGGAGAACATCTTCCGCAAGTTGGCGCGCTGGGCTTCCCGATATCGGCTGGCAATCGTTCTGGTCCTGACGTACCTCGTCGTGCGGGCGCTATTGCTATTGTGGTTTCGGCGCTAAAGGAATTCAGTTCCGCGGTTAATAGAATGGCGAGGGCGTGAGGATACTGCGACCCGGGAGGACGTAATGAATAAAGTCGTATAAGGATTGATCCTTGGCCGAATTCTGGGAATTTTTGACGGCCTTACCTCGTGGTTTACGCCGGAGGTCAGATCGCAACTCCTAATGATCGTAGTAGGCTCGACGATTAAGGGAGTCACAGCAGGCGTGCTGATTGGGTTCTTCGCGCGCCAGGTACATTCGTTAACGTTGGGAATTCTCTTCGGACTCGCCGTCGGTCTCTTGCTGGCGTTTTTCGTTGCGCACATGCAACACGGATATTATTTCGCCATTATGCTTCCCGGCGGCCTGGTGGGCTTGATTGTGGGCTATGCCACACAGAAATATGGAGAGTCCAGACTCCCAACGCCCTCCCGGTCTTGAATCTTCAAAGTACTGAAAAAATCGGGATCAAGCAACAGCTCGGAAAGTAGTAGTCAGCCGTTAACCCATTCGCCGTCAGTCCCTTGGCGAATGGCGTGCCATCCGTTTTTTCAGTATCCTAGACAACGTTCATATTCTGGTAAAGGAACCGAGGGCAGGATGATTGCGTCTTTGGATCTCCCTCGTTTTAGTCGTGTGTGTCGTCGCTCGTGAGCGGCCTTGATCTGAATTTAATCGGAAGGGTACATGAATAATTCGCAATTCGATCTGATTGTGATCGGCAGCGGCCCTGCCGGACAAAAAGGCGCCATCTGCGCCGCGAAAATGCGCAAGCGTGTTGCGGTGATCGACCGCACACTAATGATAGGCGGAGTCTGCGTCCACACTGGAACAATCCCCAGTAAGAGCGTTCGCGAAGCGATTTTTCAGCTCACTGGAAATGCGGTCAGGGCATTTTACGGAGAAAGCTACCGCGGGAAAAATGACATTACGGTTCAGGAACTTTCCTTCCGCGTGAAAGCGATCGTCTCGCGAGAGACAGACGTGATTCGCTCGCAGCTCAAGCGCAATGGTGTGGCTGTCTTTCAGGGCACCGCTCAATTTGTGGATCCGCACACCCTGGAAGTCCAGGGAGACACCGAGAAAATTACAGTGCGTGGGGATCATATTCTGATCGCCTGCGGCACCCGCCCGGCCCGAGATCCTCAGATTCCATTTGATGACAAACGAATTGTTGATACTGACAGTATTTCCTGCATGGAAGGACTGCCCAGGGAAATTATCGTGGTCGGAGCGGGCGTCGTCGGTCTTGAGTACACGTCATTTTTCGCGGCCTTGGGAATCGAAGTCACATTAATAGACCAGCGTCCCACGATCCTGGATTTCGTTGACCGCGAGATCATGGAAGCTCTGGCCTATCACCTGCGCCAGATGGGCACGACTTTCCGTCTCGGCGAAAAAGTGACACGAGTCGGAATCGATCCCAACCGCGACCGTGTTTTTGCCGAACTCGAAAGCGGAAAGAAAGTACAAGGCGACGCGCTCATCTACGCGGTTGGCCGCCAAGCAAATGGCGACAGACTTAATCTCGCAGCAGCGGGAATGGAAGCCGATTCGCGCGGCAAGATCAAAGTCAACGAACATTATCAGACCGCTGTTCCGCACATTTACGCCGCCGGCGACATCATCGGTTTCCCCGCGCTTGCCAGCACTTCCATGGAACAAGGCCGGCTCTCGAGTTGCCACATGTTCGGCGCGCCCTCCGAACATATGTCTGATTTATTTCCGTACGGCATTTACACCATCCCGGAAATTTCCATGGTGGGCCAAAACGAAGAACAGCTCACCGCCGCCAAAATCCCTTACGAAGTGGGCATCGCCAAATACGCCGAGCTTGCCAAGAGCATGATGCTGGGCGATGAGACCGGCATGTTGAAACTTCTTTTCGACCGCAATACCCTGAAACTTCTTGGCGTTCACGTTATCGGACAGCGCGCCACCGAAATCATTCACATCGGCCAGTCCGTGCTTTATTACGGCGGCAAAGTTGACTATTTCCGCGATACCGTCTTCAACTATCCAACTCTCGCTGAAGCCTATAAAGTCGCCGCACTCGACGGCCTCAACAAGCTCTAGCCGCAACCCGGCACATTATTCCAACACGGCCTGACTGGATAATTTGTCTGTACTTCCGCTATACGGCTCCTTGGTGGGACATGCTAGAATCGTGAAATCCAAGCGGGCAACCTGCCTGCCGTGGGCCTGTAGCTCAGGTGGCTAGAGCGCGCCCCTGATAAGGGCGAGGTCGGTAGTTCAAGTCTACCCAGGCCCACCAATACTTTCACAAATCCAATCGGCTGGCGGCAGCGGGTTTCCCATGTTGGATGGCATGATGGTAGCCGTCAGAATAAACAAGCTCCGATCGCAAGTAAATCCAGAGCAGCGTATTGACTCTGACCGTCGTCGATGTCCGCTTTAGCGACAATCTATCCCGGAACCGCGCAGCGCATAAGCGCGGCCTCCGAAAAATGACCCCTAAGTACTTTCTTGGCATAGTCTTTGACGGATTCATAGAGGCCCGAAGCTTGCTTGCATCCACGCGCCAGTTCCGCGGAGGTGTTTTGGATGCCGGCCTCTACCAAAATTGATACATTCATACTGGCGTTGCTACATGGGCAGGAATCACAAAATTCGCAAACTAAAGGGGTGAGTATGAGAAAGGCGGTAATAGTCATGGGATTGGCTGTGCAGTTCGTGCTGGTTGCGCCCGCCATGTTTGCGCAACGCATACCTGCGATCGCTACGCCCCAACACTATCAGCTCACCATCACACCAGATTTGGCGAATGAGAACTTTGCCGGCGATGAAACGATCCAAATTGATCTTCTGAAACCGTCCGCATCCATCACGTTGAACGCTGCGGAGATCAAGTTTGCGGAAGTAACCATCGCGTCAGGCGGCAAGACCCAGACCGCCCAAGTAACCAGCGACGAAAAGAATGAAATGGCAACTTTTACGGTGGCAGAATCGCTTCAAGCCGGGCCAGCTGAAATCCACATCCGCTACGCCGGCATTCTTAACGGCCAACTCCGCGGCTTCTACTTGAGCAAGGCAAACAATCGCAAATACGCGATTACGCAGCTCGAGAATACAGACGCGCGCAGAATGTATCCATCATTCGACGAGCCTTCCTACAAAGCGACATTCGACATGATTGCAATCATAGATAAGGGCGACACCGCTATTTCGAATGGCAAAATTATTTCCGACACGCCTGGACCGGGTGATGGCAAACACACGCTGAAGTTTTCCACTACGCCTAAAATGTCGTCTTATCTCGTCGCGCTCGCTGTCGGTGACTGGGAGTGCCTGGAAGGCAGCGCCGACGATATTCCCATTCGTGTCTGCGGAGTTCCCGGCAAAAAGCAATACGCCGGGTTCGCCCTTGAAGCCGCCGAGTACACCATGAAGTTTTACAATCGTTATTTCACAATCAAATATCCGTACGGCAAACTCGATATCCTGGGTGTCGCGGATTTCTCCGCGGGCGCCATGGAAAATACGGCGTGCATCATCTCTCGCGATTTGCTGTTTGTGGACCCAGAGCAATCCTCCTATTTTCTGCGAAAAATCGTAGCCCAGGATCTTGTTGCGCATGAAATGGCCCATCAGTGGTTCGGCGACCTGGTCACCATGAAATGGTGGGACGACGTGTGGCTCAACGAGGGTTTCGCTACCTGGATGTCGTTCAAGCCCATGGAAGCCTGGAAACCTGAGTGGAATTTCCAGACCGACGCCGTGAGTTCAAGTACCGAGGCCATGGATACCGATTCGCTTAGCTCCACTCGCGCGATTGAAGCGCACGCCGAAACTCCCGCGCAAATTCAGGAATTGTTCGACGGCATTACCTACAACAAAGCAGCAGCAGTACTTTCCATGGTGGAAGGCGATGTCAGCGAAGATGTTTTTCGCAAAGGGGTGAACTCTTACCTCGCCAAGTACTCTTACTCCAACGCTACTTCGGAAAATTTCTGGAATGAAATTACCCAGGTATCGCATCAGCCCGTAGACCGCATCATGGAAACCTTCGTCAAACAGCCCGGTGTGCCGCTGGTGACTCTTCGAACAGTCTGCGATGGCGGCAAAACGAAAGTGACGTTATCTCAGCAACGCTATTTCTCCGATCGCGTCACATTCGAAGCTGGTTCGAAAGAACAGTGGCAAATTCCGGTTTGTTTGAAAGCGGGGAATGACGAAAAGTGCCAACTCCTGGCCTCCAAAGAGCAGCACGTCATTCTGTCTGGATGCGGAACTGCAGTCTTTGGCAATGCAGGCGCGCGAGGTTATTACCGCTCGGGTTACGATCCGGAAAACTTGAAGCTGATTTCCTCCTCCGCTGAGGGCAAGCTTTCTCCCGGCGAGCGATATTTGCTTCTCACCGACGTAACGGCACAAGTGAGCTTGAACCGTCTGACGGTGGGCGACCTATTGGCACTCGCCCAGGACATGAAAGACGACACCTCCACTGCCGTGATCAATTACCTCTCGAACCAACTCACCTTTGCAGCCGATTACCTCGTCACCGACGCGGATCGCACGCAATACCAAGCCTGGATTCGTGCCACCTTCAGCCCCGTCGCTGAGAAGCTCGGTTGGGTCGCGGCCCCCGACGATTCTGACGAAACGCGGGCCCGCCGTGCTGCCCTGTTCACCATACTCGGTTTGACAGGTCACGATCCAAAGATCATCCAAATGTCGAAGGATATGGTTGACAAGGCGCTCAGCGGCGAACCCGTTGATCACGCAATGCTTTCCGCGGCATTGCGCATCACAGCCCGTGACGGCGACGCAGTGCTGTACAACAGAATCTTGGCCCACTTCGCGCAAATAAAAACTCAGGACGAATTTATCCTGTACGGCCAGATGTTGTGCCTCTTTAGCGACCCCGCTCAGCTGATGCGCACTCTTAATTTCGCCATCTCTCCCATGATGCGTGCGCAGGATGCGCCCCGAGTGATCGGTGCGGTAATGGCAAATCCCGCCGGGCACCAGGTCGCTTGGGATTTTGTCCGGCAGCATTGGACTGATATAGAAGCTAAGCTCAGCAATTATTCCGACGCTTCGCTGGTGCAGGCCTCCAGTGTCTTTTGTGATACGGCCAAGCGTGATGAAGTGCAGCAATTCTTCACGGAACACAAAGTTCCAGCAGCCGAGCGCGAATTGAAGTTGGCCCTCGAACAAATTAACGTTTGCATCGACGTGCGTACACACCAGCAACCATTTTTGCAATCTTGGCTTAAACAGCATCAATCCGGCGTCGCGGCCAATGGCTCAGGGAAAAACTAATCGGTGCATGCAACTCGAGGCAGACGAATGAAGGTCCGGTCCGAAATGTATCCATTCGGGCAAAGGAGGCATCATGGCAAAGATGCAACGCATTAGGGAATCACTGGAAGGAAACATTAACCCGGAACACCTGAAACAGCGTCAAGAGGCAGGCTGGCGAATCGTCGGCGTGGAGTGGGGACGAGAGACGGAGGACGACACTGAACGCGCGTCCATGACAGTGCAGGACGTTCCATTTGGCACCCGCGTCTCTGGCGATTGCGAGCACTTAGAGGAAAACCCTTCGGAAATGCAGTTTCTTCTGTCGATGATGGAGTTAATTATCCAGGACATTTCTCTGACCAAGGTGGCCGAGGAGCTCAACAAGAAAGGCTTTCTCACTCGCAAAGGAACGGAGTGGGGCCCGGTTGCGGTGTTCAATATGCTGCCGCGACTCATCGAACTCACGCCGAGGATTTTCGCCAGTCAGGAATGGGTCGAGCGCCGGAAACGGCTCACTCTCGTCTATTAGCCGCTGCGGTTAAGCCCGGTATTGACAGAACGGTATTTCTCCCAATAGAGTTAAACTGTAAGAGTTTCTTACTGTTGCTATATTTTCCCCGGTTCAAACTGAGCGTCTAAAGTATTTTCTTGGGAGGCGTACATGCTGAAGTCAAAGCACATTTTCTCAAGCCTATTAGTTCTCGTAGTTTTGATGGTCAGCGTGTTCCCTGCACACGCTCAAAACCAGCCGACATCCCCTAACAATGTGTCTGTCACCACTTACGTCACCGTTCTTGGTCCCCAATACACTGCGCCTCCTGCGCTGAGCAAAGCCGATGTAAACGTCGATGAGGGGAAACAAAAGAGAGAAGTGACCAACTGGATTCCGGCGCAGGGCGATAAGGCTGGACTTCTCCTCGCCATCGTCATCGACGACGCGGATACCACGGATGTCGCCAGTCAACTGGGCGATTTGAGGAATTTTGTCACAGCACAACCGAAGACGACGAACATCGGCGTGTTCTACGCCAGCAATGGCACGATCCAAACGGCTTCCCAATTTGCCCAGGACCACGAAGCCGTGGCCAAGACCTTGCGAATGCCGCTCGGATATACCGGAGCATATTCCAGCATCTATCTTTCGGTCATGAACTTGATCAAAGGTTGGCCCGCGACCGGTGCTCGACGCGAGATTTTGCTGATCGCGGACGGCATTGACCGCTTCCGAGGCGATTACCCGATCAGTCCTGATGTCGATGCCACTGTAGACACCGCGCAGAAAGTGGGCATTATGATTCATACTCTTTTTGCCAATGGGGTCGGGCGCGCCGGCCGAAATTCGTTCCGCGTTTCCCTTGGACAAAGCAATCTCTCAAAAATATCGGATGCTACGGGCGGAGAGTCTTTCTTTCAGGGTTTTCAAACTCCCGTATCTTTCTCCCCTTTTCTCCAACAGCTCGACATGGTTCTCAAGAATCAATATTGGCTGAGTTATGCCACGGAGCGTTCGAAAAAAGCCAAAGGCGATCTCCGCAAATTCCGAGTGCGAACGGAACAAAAGGAAGTAGAAATCTCGTCAGCGGATAGAATCTTCGTCCCGGGACCCTAGCACCTTTTGCGGCGCCACTCGGTAGTTCGGAGGGCTTGACCTTCGCGTTCGACGAGCGCGGCGAATTCAGCAGAGTACAGACGGGGCCAGCAGCCCACGGCTTAGGAAACGACTCACTTTGTGGAGCGACGCTGCGAGTCCGAAAGTCCAGCTAGCGCCATAATGGTGGAAAGAGAAATCGCGCAGAGAATTTCCTCCGTGCCGTTCACGATGAAAACGTCCGCAGCGCAAATCTTCAGTGTTTTGCCCGCACGCAAAACGCGGCCTCGAGCAATCAGAGCTTCTCCCTTAGCCGGAGCGACCAGATTGATTTTGTATTCCACGGTCAGCACGCTGGAGTCTGCCGGCATCATGCTATAGGCCGCGTATCCAGAAGCGCTATCTGCGATTGAGGCAGTGACGCCCGCGTGAAAGTAGCCGTGCTGCTGGGTGAGCTCTTGGAGATGCGCCACTCGGATCTCACATTCGCCAGGATGGAGTGCGACCAGCTCCGCGCCGAGATGCTTCATCAACCCCTGGCGCGCAAAGCTCTCCCGCACATGCTCAAGCGAGGCAGCATTTATCGCCAAAGGCTTTCTTGCTTTCACCGTGTGTTTGGACATTGACTGAGCTAATTAAATGAACGGTGCGGTTTTCAGATGCAAAAAAATGAGGGAGGATGCAAACAAAAAGCCCCGGCTCGATTGTCATCGAACCGGGGCTCGCGTTTGTCTGCAAACTCTTTGATATCGGATGAGACTTACCAGAACCCGTCCGGCCCATTGAGTGTTTCCTAACTCGACAAGTCGAGTTGAGAAACGGACCGAGCTCCCAAGATCCTAAGATCCGGGATGAAGAGTCGTACCTGCTACCGAAGCAGGTCGTACTCCCTTTTCTTTTAGAAAGGAGGTGATCCAGCCGCAGGTTCTCCTACGGCTACCTTGTTACGACTTCACCCCAATCATGAGTCATACCTTGAGCGCCTGCCTCCTTGCGGTTGGCTCGGCGATTTCTAGTACAGCCCACTTTCGTGATGTGACGGGCGGTGTGTACAAGGCCCGGGAACGTATTCACGGCGCCGTTCTGATGCGCCATTACTAGCGATTCCGGCTTCATGCAGTCGAGTTGCAGACTGCAATCCGAACTGAGCGCGCTTTTTTGCGATTAGCTCCCCCTCGCGGGTTCGCGACGCTTTGTGGCGCGCATTGTAACACGTGTGTAGCCCTGGACATAAAGGCCATGCTGACTTGACCTCATCCCCACCTTCCTCTCCGTTATCCGGAGCAGTCCTCGTAGAGTTCTCCCTTGCGGGTAGCAACTACGAGTAAGGGTTGCGCTCGTTGCGGGACTTAACCCAACACCTCACGGCACGAGCTGACGACAGCCATGCAGCACCTCTACACAGGTCCCTTGCGGGAAGTCTCTGTTTCCAAAGATGGTCCTGTGCGGTTCAAGCCCAGGTAAGGTTCTTCGCGTTGCGTCGAATTGAACCACATGTTCCACCGCTTGTGCGGGCCCCCGTCAATTCCTTTGAGTTTCAGCCTTGCGACCGTACTCCCCAGGCGCAGGACTTAACGCGTTAGCTACGGGACTTGCCCCGTACAGGGCAAACCCCAAGTCCTGATGGTTTAGGGCTAGGACTACCAGGGTATCTAATCCTGTTTGCTCCCCTAGCTTTCGTCCCTCAGCGTCAGTTGTGATCCAGCGAGCCGCTTTCGCCTCGGATGTTCCTACGGATATCTACGCATTTCACCGCTACACCCGTAATTCCACTCGCCTCTCTCACACTCTAGCACGGCAGTTTCGCTAGCAGCCCCTAGGTTAAGCCTAGGGATTTCACTATCGACTTGCCGCACCGCCTACGGACCCTTTACGCCCAGTAATTCCGAGCAACGCTGGCCCCCTACGTATTACCGCGGCTGCTGGCACGTAGTTAGCCGGGGCTTCTTATACCCGTACCGTCAAACCCTTGCGGGCATTCTTCCGGGTCGAAAGGGGTTTACACTCCGAGAAGCTTCATCCCCCACGCGGCGTTGCTGCATCAGACTTTCGTCCATTGTGCAAGATTCCCCACTGCTGCCTCCCGTAGGAGTCTGGACCGTGTCTCAGTTCCAGTGTGGCCGGCCAACCTCTCAGTCCGGCTACCGATCAATGCCTTGGTGAGCCATTACCTCGCCAACAAGCTAATCGGCCGCGGATCCCTCTTCTGGCGACTTGCGCCTTTGAAGACAACAGCATGTGCCATCGTCATGTTATGCGGTATTAGCCCAATTTTCACTGGGTTATTCCCCACCTGAAGGAAGGTTATCCACGTGTTACGCACCCGTTCGCCACGCGCCCACACCCTGTATTGCTACAGAATGCTGCGCGTTCGACTTGCATGTGTTAAGCACGCCGCCAGCGTTCGCTCTGAGCCAGGATCAAACTCTCGTTTGAAATCTGGTGTTCTGACCGTAACAATTTCCGATTTGCACCGGGTTGCTACGATCAGTAACGAACTTTAAATCGCTCGGTTTATCTCAATTCGCCTTGCTCCGGTACACTTGGAACAAAGCAGTAACCAAACGGGTTCTGGCATGTATCATCCGATTGTCAAAGAGCAGGTACTCCCAGGTCAACTGGAAGAACTACAGACGAACCCCCATCCTACAGAAACACTATTTTAGAGTCAAGCAATAATCCTACGAAAAAAATTATGCACGCCTGTGCGGAAGTTCTGGAAGAAAAATACTAGAATTTTTGTGCCGTAGATCCAAGCGCCAATGCGAAAAACGAGAGGAAACGTCCCGGCATGCTCAGTGCGAGAAACCAAGGGGCCGCGGTCGCCTCATTATCAATACGGTCGGCACAAGAATCGGGCGACGTCCTTTCTTAACGAACCTCGACGAAGGGTTCCCGGCTCTGAAAAACATCCGGTTTCATATGTACGGATATGGAAAATGGTATATGAAATACATTACGAAATTTTGCTCTCGCGTAACATGCTGATTGTAAACGATATATTATTGCACCTACATGGAACTGAACGTGCGATGGGATACGTCGGGCTAGAGCTATTATTGCATGGGGGCAATTGATGTCCAGCAGGTTTTCTCCAATTTTCTCAGTTAAATCTCTAGGAGGCTGTATGAACTGGAAGCGTTTTCTCGTCGCTGTATTTGCGGCGCTGTTACTCCTGCCCAGCATTTCCATGGCGCAGAGCGTGGTTACCGGAGCCATCACCGGCACCGTGACTGATCCTTCGGGCGCGGTCGTTGTCGGCGCCACGGCGACGTTAACGAGCACCGCAACTGGTGCAGCGCTCACTGCTGAAACCACTGCAACCGGCGCGTATTCGTTCGGGCTTGTAAAGCCGGGCAATTATAGCCTGATCGTGGTGCGCTCGGGTTTCAAGCAGACTTCCGAGTCTGTGAGCGTCGCGCTCGGCGAAACGCTGGTATTCAATGTGAGGCTGGAGCTCGGTAGCGGTTCGATCACCGTCGAGGTGACGGGACAAGGCGCGATGCTGCAGACGGAAAACGCCAACATTTCCACCAGCATTGAAACCGCGGAAATCGAAAACCTTCCGAATCCTGGCGGCGACCTGAGTAACATCGCGCAGACTGCGCCGGGCGTGACTATGAACACCTCCGGCAGCGGATACGGAAACTTCAGCGCGTTCGGTCTGCCGGGTACCGCGAATCTTTTCACGATTAACGGCAACGACTACAACGATCCTTTCCTGAACTTGAACAACTCGGGAGCCAGCAACTTGCTGCTCGGATCGAACGAAATTCAGGAAGTGTCGGTGATCAGCAACGCTTACACCGGGCAGTACGGTAGGCAGGCAGGAGCACAGATCGACTACGCGACCAAGTCCGGGGGCAACGCCTTCCATGGCGATGCCGTGTACTACTACAATGCCGCCGGAATGAACGGTACCGACTACTTTGACGGTTTCACCCATGAGGTAAACAATCAGTGGGCAGCCGCAATAGGCGGACCGGTTATAAAGGATAAAGTGTTCTTTTTCGCGAACACGGAAGGCCTCCGGTATTCGTTGGGCGCTGGCGGGGATGAGGGTTATCCTACGACCGCTTTCCAGACTTACGTATTGAACAATGTGGCGACCCTGCCGACCGCGGCAACGGCGCTTCCTTTCTATACAAGTTTGTTTAATCTGTATAATGGTTCATCTCACTTCGCTGCTGCGAATGCCAATCCCATTGCAGGAAGCTGCGGCGGCAGCCCAGCCCTTGGCGGTCTAAATGGGTTGGGTATCACGCAGGGTGGTGTGACCGATGCTTGCGAGGGAACCGTATTCCAAACCAGCCCGAACGGAAACCAAGAGTGGTTGGTCTCCGGACGCGTGGACTGGAACGTCAATGAGAACAATAAGGTCTTTGGGCGCACAAAGTTCGACCGTGGCACGCAACCCACATACACTGACCCCGTCAATTCGGTTTTCGACATTCATAGTATTCAGCCGCAAGATGAGGGCCAACTAAACTACACGCACATATTCAGCCCCAACGTGGTTAACAACATTGTTGGATCTGTGCTGTGGTATTCGGCGATTTTCCAGAGTCCAAACTTGCCGGCGGCGACTGCAGCTTTCCCTGGATTGTTCTTTATTAACAACATTGGCATTGCGCCCCTTGGCGAGGGTTCCGGGTTTGACCCTGCATTTTCGCTGTTTCCACAAGGCCGCAACGTCACCCAATGGGGAGTTGTCGATGATTTGTCGATCACTCGCGGAAATCACAGCTTCAAGATGGGAATCAACTTCCGCCGCGATGATGTGAGTGACTATACGGCAAGCGAAGGCCTGCTTCCGGCCGTCGGCATAAACGCGTTAGATTTCTCCAATGACGTGCTTAACCCGCTGCCGACAGGCAACGTTGGCGATAACCTCGGGCAGCAGTTCGCTGTAGCCTCTCGCCAACCCATCGCGTTTTACAGCTTCGGTTTGTATTTCCAGGATGAATATCGCGTCAGTTCAAGACTGAAGTTGACGATAGCTCTTCGTGCCGATCGGAATTCGGGCGGCGCTTGCCAGTCGGATTGCGGCTCAGCGCCATTCGTTCCGTTCAATGAAATGAACCATGACCCAAACCTGGCGTTTGACACAATCACGAATCCAGGCTCGCACAGCATCGTAACGGGAGTAGAGAAGGTTGTGTTTCAGCCTCGCCTTGGAGTTGCCTGGACGCCGTGGGGAGACAAGACGGTTATTCGCGCGGGTATTGGACAGTTCTCGGATCTGTACCCCGGCACCATCTTGGATCGATTCACGACGAACTTTCCGCAAGTTACGGCCTTCAACTTTAACGAATCAGGAAGTAATTTCGCTTTCACGGACCCCGGTTCTGCCGCCAATGGAGTTGTGACTTGCAACGCGGCTTTCCAATCCGTTTACCACGGCGGCGGAAACTTGGCCGATTTCAACGCGACCCCGGGATGCGCTGGTCAGGTACCTGGTTTGAACAGCGTGGGCAAGTTGCTAAATCCGAAGTACACTGAGTGGAACTTGGAAATTCAACGTACGCTCGGCGCCAAGACGGTAGTCTCCGTCAACTATGTCGGCAATCGCGGATACGACGGATTGCTTACCAACCCTTATGAGAACACGTTCAATGCAGGGGCTTTCGGCAACCTTCCAACGACTGCCCTTGATTCCCGTGTTGCGAACGTTTCGGAACTTTCGAACGGCAACTATTCAAATTACAACGGCGTCACCTTTTCGGTTCAGGAGAACAACTGGCACGGGTTCACGGGTCGGCTAAATTACTCTTACAGCCACGCGCTGGACGATGTGTCGAATGGCGGTATCCTGCCTTACCAAATCACGTTCTCTCAAACCAGCATCTTGAGCCAACTCGATCCTAACTGCCTGCGTTGTCTCAATTATTCGAATGCGGATTATGACTTGCGGCACAACCTCACTGGTAACTACCTTTATCAAATGCCGTTCCACAGCGAAAATCGCTTAGTGGATACGGCGCTTGGTGGGTGGATCGTTTCCGGAACGGTGTATTTCCATACTGGATTCCCATTCAGCCTGGTAGATTCTGGTGATTTCGATGAGCAGTTGTTCGGGTCCAATGGTGCAGGTGGAACATTGTTGGCGCAGCCGATCGTAGCCGTTCGTTCGTCCTGCACCAGCCCTACCGTGCAGTGCTACAATCTGGCTCAGTTCGCAGGCCAGGTGAATCCGGCGCTAACGGGTCCATGTGCACCTAATTGCCTCAATCCCGCGCCCACTGGTTTCGGGACAGTTCGACGGAATTCTTATCGCGGGCCAGATTACTTCAACACCGACTTCAGCCTTCGAAAGAACTTCCGTGTAACGGAGCGTTTGGGTCTGCAACTCGGGGCAAACGCGTACAATGTGCTAAATCACCCGAACTTCCAGAACCCAGTCAATTCGACAGGTAATGGAGCGCTGTTTGGTGCGATCGTTCAGACCACCAGCCCACCGACCACGCCGTACGGTGCGTTCGCGGGTTCTTTGGCGAGTGCTCGTATCCTTCAAGTAATCGCTAAGTTCACGTTCTAACTAAACTCTAACTTGTAAAAAAGGGGCGGCCTTCCAAGGCCGCCCCTTTTTTCGTTTATTCGCCAGCTATTTTCTAAGACTCCGATTCCTCTTTTTGAAGACCATCCTGAGCCAACCACGGAAATGTCTAGGCTGGGTTTCACCCAGCAATCCATCTCGTTGTTTGGCTGGTGCGGCGGCTCCTGCGAACTCATAAGCCGAGGATGTAGCTTTACTGTAGGTGCGCTGGACTCGCCGCGGGAGTTGGCTTGTCCTTAGAAATGTTCTCCTGCACCTGATTACGGATCTCTTTAGCCCTCACCCCGGCGGGACTATCAGGATCGAGCTTGATATAAGCATCCAGGTCCCCAACTAGGGCTGGGTAGTTTTTTTGGCTTAGATGAATGTTGGAAAGAAGGCGGTAGACAATTGCGGCGTTCGGAGCCAGAGACCTGGCTTGCTCTGCCGATTTCTGAGCTTCCGCGACTTTGTTTTCGGTGAACAGGATACGGCCGAGTTGATAGTGGCCAAACCAGTTATTCGGGCTCAACTCGAGCCCGTGTCGGATCATTTTCTCACTCTGCGCCAAATCTCCCGTATCGATCAAGAGCGAGGCGAGTCCGATAACAGGTTCTCCATACTTGTCGGCGCTCACTTCAATGGATTTTCGGAAGCTCTTCTCCGCTTCCTCTCGCGTTCCCAGAGTCAAATAGGCCATCCCGATCTGGTAATAGGCCTCGTAAAAGCCAGGGGCGACCGAAACGGCTTGTTGAAAATCCGCGAGACCTGCCTGCGGGTTCTTGTCCGAATACAGTTTCTTTTCACCCGATGCCAGTAAATCACGAGCTTTTTGGGGCATAGACATTTCATGAGCTGAAACATTTGCGGCGGGAAACGAGGTTGCCGGGTCGCTTGCGTTCGGTTTCAGATAAACGGAAATGCCTCGGTCCGAGGTAAAACTCAGTTCGACATGCAAGGTGTCTGCCTGATAACCAGGAGCATCGACAGTCAGGATGTAATTAGAGCGACGAATTCCACGGAAATCAAACTGTCCAGAATCCGTGGTTATAGTCTGTTCAATCAAGTTGCCGCCGGTGTCACACAAGCGAACGGCGGCCTGGTCGATCGGACGTTTTGATTTCTCGGAATAAACCGTGCCGGTCAGACTTACGGGATCGCCACCATTTCCGTTCATGCCTTGGGCGAAGACGTTCTGAGGGATTACCAGAATCAAGGTCAGTACGAACATTGAGACGTAAAGCCGGGACACAGCCACCTCCGTCCGGCCGAATTTCCACACAGTATACCACTGCGACGGAAGAAGAAAATACTTGTCTCGCCTGACGCGGGAAAGTTTCCGGCTCTTAAGAAGCGCAGGCCAATTTATTTAGCGATTCTTCGAATGGCGGGCGGGCTACGCCGCGTTCGGTGATGATGGCGGTGATGTAGCGCGCGGGTGTGACGTCGAAGGCAGGATGCGCCGCGCGGACGTCGGCTGCGATGCGGATGCCGGCGAGATGCGTTACTTCTTCTTCAGAGCGTTCTTCGATGGGAATTTGCTCGCCGGAAGAAATTGAATAGTCGATGGTGGAAAGTGGTGCGGCTACATAAAACGGCACGCTGTTTTCACGCGCGATAACCGCGATTCCGTAGGTCCCGATTTTGTTGGCCGTATCGCCATTGCGCGCAATTCGGTCGGCGCCCACCACCACAGCCCCCACGCCACCGGTCTTGAGGAAATGGCCGACCATGTTGTCGGTGATCAAAGTGAGGGGGATGCGGTCCTGGTGAAGCTCCCAGGCGGTGAGGCGCGAGCCCTGCAGATACGGCCGAGTTTCCGGAACGATCACTTCGATTCGGTAGCCGCCTTCGATCGCCATGCGGATGACTCCCAAGGCAGTGCCGATGCCGGCGGTTGCAAGCGCGCCGGCATTGCATTGGGTCATGACGCGGCCGCTCTTAGGCAGGAGTTTGGCGCCGAAGCGTCCGATGCTTTTGTCGCCTTCGCGGCGCTCTTCGTGGACTTTTAGGGCTTCTTTCACTAGTTCTGTGCGGATCCGTTCCAGCGTTGCCGCTTCGTCTTTGGAAGCCGGGCGCGCGAGATCTTCGAATCGAAGTTTGAAGCGCTCGATAGCCCAAAATAAATCGACCGCGGTGGGGCGGGTGTGCGCGAACGTTTCGCAAATGACTGGGAACTCGGCGCGCAATTCTTCGATCGATTTTGCTCTGGACCTCTGAACGGCGAGCGCGATGCCCATCGCGGCGGCAACACCGATGGCCGGCGCTCCGCGAATGACCATGTCTTTAATAGCCTTCGCGAGCTCACGATAATCGGTATAAGTGTGATGGATCACCTCGCTGGGCAGCCTTCGTTGGTCCAGCAGAACGACGCCCTCGGGCGTCCATCGAATCGGTTCCACCGTGTGCAATTGCTATCTCCGAGAAGCGTTTCTGAATGCCGGTTCGAATAGGATTAATGCAGGCCCGACATATGACGCAGGCCGTGCGTTGCAATAAGAAGGCCGATAACCTGGACTGAATTATAGCTCGTATGAATCACAAAACCTGTGACGACAGTTCGCGAAACCGCGCGCGCGAGCGTCAGCACAATTCCGACGAAAACCAGCAGCGCGATCTGACCCCACCCGCCCCACAATTGCTCGGCGTGCAACAGGCCAAAAAGTGCACCGGTAGCTACGACTCCCCAGACCATTCCAAAACTGCGACCGATTACGGGATAAATATAGCCGCGGAAGATGGTCTCCTCAACCAAAGGAGCGAGGAAAACAGCGATCAGCATAAACAAAAGCGTTGTATTGCGATCCTGAAACAGAACTTCTATGGGCAAATCCTTCTTTGGGGGGAATAATGCGGAGCCCAGCGAGACAATTACTGACAGGAAAAAACCGGCGAGAACCAGGCCAAAATAAACCGCGCCTTTTGGGAAACGCCCTGTCTCGAGTTTGCGCCAGCCGATGGTACGCCAGAAAGGCGAACGAAATCGCATGCGCATCTGAACCGCAAGATAGGCGAGGAGTCCCAAATCGAGAATCACTTGAATCAATATGTTCAGCAGGATTTCTTCGTGCGGAGATTTGTGGAGGCGGCGGATGTCGACGCCCGATATCGCAAGTCCCGTGCTGATCAACAGACTGAGAAGGAGAAAACCTGCGATTGCGAGTACCACGAAGGCGGCTAGATCTGCCCAACCCCAGGGCACGCGAAAATCTTCCGAGACGGGATTTATGGTGGGGGGAAGATGTCTTGAGGGGTCCGATATCCCGGCAATGTTGTCTGATTCGGCCAGCGGTGACGCGGCGGGTAAGGCGACGGGCGAAGAGTCAACCGCTCCGGATTGATTGGAGGACGGCGCGGGTTCTCGCTCAAACAAATTATTTTCGTCAGGATTCATCGAAGTTTCAGCTCGCGCGCTTTCCGTTGGCTAGAATGCCATTCGATCCGTTGCCGTTGAATGCGCGGGCAAGGATCTGGCCGGTGTAAGATTTCTTCACGCGCGCGACCTGCTCGGGCGTTCCTTGCGCGACGATGCGGCCACCTTCTTCGCCGCCTTCGGGGCCGAGGTCGATGATCCAGTCGGCCTGCTTAATCACGTCGAGATGATGTTCGATGATTAGGACGGTGTTGCCCAGTGAAACCAGGCGGTTCAGCACGCCCATTAGTTTTTTTACGTCATCGAAATGCAGGCCGGTAGTGGGCTCGTCGAGAATGTAAAGCGTGCGGCCAGTTTGGCGGCGAGAAAGTTCGCGAGCGAGTTTTGTGCGTTGCGCTTCGCCGCCTGAAAGGGTGGTCGCCGATTGGCCGAGCTGAATGTAACCGAGGCCGACGTCCACAAGCGTTTGGAGTTTCAGCTGAATCGAGGGAATGTTTTCCATCACTTTCAGCGCGTCTTCGATAGGAAGGTCCAGCAAGTCGGAGATGGAATAGCCTTTGTAACGCACCGCGAGAGTCTCGGCGTTATAGCGTTTGCCGCGGCAAACTTCACAAGTGACGTAAACATCGGGCAGGAAATTCATTTCGATTCGGCGCAGTCCATCGCCCTGGCACGCTTCGCACCGGCCGCCTTTCACGTTGAAGCTGAACCGGCCGGGACGGTAGCCGCGTTCGCGCGATTCCGGCAGCATGGCAAAGATTTCGCGAATGGGCGCGAAGACTCCGGTGTAGGTGGCAGGGTTCGAACGCGGCGTGCGGCCTATGGGCGCCTGGTCGATTTGAACGACCTTGTCAATGTGTTCGATTCCTTCGATAGCGCGGTGGGCGCTGGGTTTTTCCATGGAGCGATAAAGTTTTGCAGCCAACGCACGGTAGAGGATGTCATTTACCAATGTGGATTTTCCCGAGCCCGAAACTCCGGTTACGACGGTTAGCAGGCCCAGCGGAAAAGTGACATCGATGTTCTTCAGATTGTTGCCGTGCGCGCCCAGAATTATGAGGGATTTCCCGTTCGGGCTGCGGCGGTGCTCCGGGACCGGAATCGTAACTTTCCCTGAGAGATATTGGCCGGTCAGCGAGTCAGGATTCGCAGCGATTTCATCAGGCGGCCCTGCCGCTACCAAATGTCCGCCGGCTTTTCCGGCACCGGGGCCGAGATCCACCACATAATTTGCGCGACGGATAGTCTCCTCGTCATGCTCGACAATAAGCACCGTATTGCCGAGGTCGCGCAAGGTTTCGAGCGTACTGAGCAGACGGCCATTGTCACGCGCGTGCAAGCCGATGGATGGTTCGTCAAGCACGTAAAGGACCCCGCGCAGGCGCGAGCCGATTTGTGTGGCCAGGCGTATCCGCTGCGCTTCTCCACCCGAAAGAGTTGCTGCGGAGCGATCCAGAGTAAGGTAACCGAGGCCAACGTTGAGAAGGAACTCGAGTCTCTCAGCGATTTCACTTAGCGGCCGGCCGGCGATTTTCCTTTGGCGCAAAGTTAACTGGCCGCGGATTTTATCGACGGCGGCACGCGCTTGCAACAGAGGCAACGATGTGAAGTCCGCGATGGAGAGTCCCGCGATTTTTACTGCCAGGCTCTCCGGTCGCAGACGGCGTTCGTTACAAGCGGCGCAAGGCGCAGGAGACAAGTACTGCGCGATCCATTCGCGATAGTTATCGGATTTGGACTCTTCCAGGCTGCTCTCAAGATGTCCGAGAACACCTTGGAAGTTAAGACCCTTGCTCGAGCCTCCATTCGAAGGGTTGCCGTGCAGAATCAGATTTTGTACTTTTCGCGACAGCTTTTCGAACGGAGTGTCGAGATCGAATCCATGCGCGGCGGCCGCGATGCGCAGAGTGCGCTGTAAAGATGTCGAGCCCGAGCCCGGACCGAGGCCACCTTCAAAAAGAGGCTTGGTCCAATCCACGATCACTTTGGCCGGATCGAAATCGTATTTCGAGCCCAGGCCGTGGCATTCGGTGCAAGCGCCGTACGGAGAATTGAAGCTAAACGATCGGGGCTCAAGTTGCGGCACGGAAATGCCGCAATCCGGACAGGCTAGCTTTTCGGAATACACGTGTTCTTCGCCGCCAACGACTGCAATGGTTACGAGCCCGCCAGTAAGCTTCAACGCGGTTTCCACCGATTGCTCGAGGCGCTGTGCGACGCCGTTTTTCAGCAGCAGGCGGTCAACGACGATTTCAATCGTATGATTTTTCCGCCGGTCTAGTGGGATAGGCTCGTCCAAATTTACGAGTTCTCCGTCGACGCGCGCGCGGACGTAGCCCTCCTTCGCATATTTTTCGAGTTCTTTTTTGTATTCGCCCTTGCGGCCTCGCACCACCGGCGCAAGCACCATGATGCGTTCTTCGGGTTTCAGCGCTGAAACTGCTTGCACAATTTGTTCCGTGGACTGTCGAGTGATGGGCTTTCCGCACTTCGGGCAGTGCGGCGTGCCGATGGCGCAGTAGACCACTCGCAAGTAGTCATATATTTCGGTAATCGTGCCCACGGTCGAACGCGGGGACCGCGTGGTGGTTTTCTGTTCGATGGCGATAGAAGGCGAAAGCCCTTCGATCGAATCGACGTCCGGGCGCTCCATCTGATCGAGGAATTGACGCGCGTAGGCCGAGAGGGATTCAACGTAGCGGCGCTGCCCCTCGGCGTAAAGCGTGTCGAAAGCGAGCGAGGATTTGCCCGAACCAGAAAGCCCCGTGACCACTGTGAGCGTATTGCGAGGGATTTCCAGGTGGATGTTCTTCAGGTTGTGTTGCCGGGCGCCCCGGATAACGATTTTCTTCAGGCTCATTTTGAGAATGGGGCCGCTGCCAGACACGACCGCACACACAGACTGTCATACACTGGGGATAACTCGCCCTAGGTAATCTATCAACATAGCAAGGTGGACTTGCTGAGGTCAAGTTGGGATGGGATCTCCGGCAGGGAGGAGTCGAAACTAAGGCAAAACAGCGAGGCTTCTTTGCGAAGGGGGAGCAGGAAATTTTAGCAGTTCTTTGGATTTTTTACTCGCCACACAATATGAAAGGCTAGTGTTTTCAGTGGGATAGCTTTGGTTCTCGGCGTGCGACTCCGATTGACGTCAGAGGGAAGGAAAGCCGAGGATCCCTTCGGGGATTGAGGGCTGGGCCGGCTTCCTTCCCTCGGCTTCACCTCCAAAGTAGTGCCCCCTTCAAACTTTTCCTGTTCTGTCCTGGATTGTGGTAGTCCGGCTCCGCCACCTTGCGACTATTTCCACACCCACGGATTTTGCTGCGAGCGTAACGCGAGGTTAAATCAAATCGGCGATGATATTCCTGTAGGATGACTTTGTGACGGGTCCACTACAAAGACGCATTTTAACGATGAACCGTGGGTCTGCGACTTTGAAGGCTGCGCTCTATGAAGCGGGAGACCACGAAGCGCCTCAGCTTTCGATGACGGTTGATCAGGCGGGCAGCTCAGGCGACCGCTTGAAAATTACAGATCCGAGGGGAGCTGCGTTGTTAGACTCTCCCGTCGATCCTAGCGACCCGGATATTGCGTTGGAAGTGATGTTTGCGTGGCTGGGCGGACACGAGTTTCTCTCTGGGCTGGCGGCTGCGGGTCACCGGCTCGTTCACGGGGGGTCGCGGTACAGGGAGCCACAGCGGATCACTCCAGAATTTTTGACGGAGATCGAACAATTAATTCCGCTAGACCCTGACCACATGCCGGCGGCGATCCGGGGAATTAAATTCATCGCCAAGAAATTTCCGGAACTGCCGCAAGTGGCGTGTTTCGACACGGCATTTCATACCTCTCTTCCGAAGGTTGCGCGCATGTATGCCCTGCCTGGAAATCTCTACGATCAGGGAATCCTTCGGTATGGTTTTCACGGTCTTTCCTACGAGTACGTAATGGGCGAACTGCGAGAGCTCGAAGGGAAGATCGCTAGAGGGCGGGTGATCATCGCACATCTCGGTAACGGCGCCAGCATGGTCGCGGTGAAGGATGGGGAAAGCATCGACACTTCAATGGGCTTTACCCCGCTCGAAGGGCTTGTGATGGGTACGCGTTCTGGTGATGTCGATCCCGGGCTGCTGCTCTATCTTCTGGAGCAAAAGAAAATGTCCGCGAAAGAGATGAGCACCATGCTGAATAAGGAATCCGGGTTGTTGGGAGTTTCGGAGACGTCCGGAGACATGAGGAACTTGCTGGACAAGATGCAACAGGATAGTCGCGCAGGAGAAGCTGTGGAACTTTTCTGTTACCGGGCGAAGAAATATATCGGCGCGTATGCCGCAGTGCTCGGAGGGCTGGACGTGCTCGTGTTCGCGGGAGGAATTGGAGAGCGCGCACCCGTCGTGCGCAAAGGGATTTGCGATGGCTTGGACTTTCTAGGCGTTCGTTTGGATGCGCCGAGCAATGAGGCCAACGCAGCATTGATATCGTCCCCGGCAAGCGGCGTAAAAGTGCGCGTGATAAAAACCAACGAAGATCTAATGATCGTGCGGCATGTTCTGTCCAAGCTCGGATGGACGAATTCCTAACAATTTCTACAGCCGCGATTTCTTCTGCCGTTAACATTCGCTAAAGCCCGTCGATGTAAACTTATATAATCGCGTTGAGACACTTGCCGCAGTCTCGTCGTGTGGGCTTAGGAGCAAAAATGCTTGAATTTAACGCCGCGTTATCGACGGCCGTAGAAGTCGACAAGAAATCGCTAGGCGCTGAAACCCAACCTGCCGGCGTGAAGCCAAACGGGCCGCTTTCGGCCGAGCTGCTGGACAAGATGCAGCGCTATTGGTGCGCCGCGAATTATCTTTGCGTCGGGCAAATCTATCTCCTCGATAATCCGCTTCTTCGCGAGCCGCTCGTAAAAGAGAACATCAAGCCGCGCTTGCTGGGGCATTGGGGCACGTCTGCGGGACAGAACTTCATTTACGTGCATTTGAACCGGCTGATCCGGGAAACGGATGCAAATATTATTTACATTTCAGGCCCCGGACATGGAGGGCCGACGCTGAACGCTTGCGCGTACCTGGAAGGAACTTATAGCGAGGTGCATCCTGAGATTACACAGGACATCAACGGCATGCGGCTTCTCTTTCGTTCTTTTTCCACGCCTGGCGGCATCCCCAGTCACTGCGGGCCGCATACGCCTAATTCCATGCATGAGGGAGGCGAACTGGGATATTCGCTGGTGCATGCGTTTGGAGCGGTCTTTGACAATCCTGACTTGATTGCGGCTTGCGTTGTCGGCGATGGCGAGGCGGAGACGTGCCCGCTGGAAGGAAGCTGGAAGGGCGTGAAGTTTCTGAATCCATCGAGAGACGGGGCGGTATTGCCGATTCTGCATTTGAACGGTTACAAAATCTCCGGGCCCACGGTGATGGCGCGCACGAGCGACGAAGAACTGAGTTCGTTCTACTCGGGGCTTGGCTACACGCCGATTTTCGTCGAAGGGGATGATCCCGAAATCGTGCACCAACTTCTTGCGGGTGCGCTCGATCGCTGCTACGCGCGCATACGCGAAATCCAGAAGGAAGCCCGGACCAATAAAGACTTCGCGCGGCAATCGTGGCCGATGATCGTTTTACGCACTCCGAAAGGCTGGACATGCCCGAAGGAGGTAGACGGTATTCCCGTTGAGGGCACATTCCGCGCACACCAGGTTCCTCTTTCGACCGTGTGCGAGAATCCGGAACATCTAAAGTTGCTCGAAGCCTGGATGAGGAAGTACGGGCCCGATGAGTTATTTGACACGGAAGGACGTCTGATCGGGGAGCTTGCGGCGCTGGCTCCAGACGGAAATCGCCGGATGGGAGCGAATCCTAGTGTAAACGGCGGAAGAGTGCTGAAAGCACTCGATCTGCCCGACTTTGCGCAATACGCATTGTCGATACCTGGCCCGGGCCAGGTGGTGGCGGAAGCGCCGCGCAAGTTGGGGGAGTATTTGCGCGATATCATCAAACTGAATCCGAACAATTTTCGGCTGTTCTGTCCGGACGAGACGAATTCGAATCGGCTGAATGCCGCATTTGACGCGACGAATCGTTGCACTATGGAGCCAATCGTATCGATCGACGATCACCTAGCACCGGACGGCCGAGTGATGGAAGTGCTCAGCGAACATCTTTGCGAAGGCTGGCTCGAAGGTTATCTGCTGACTGGGAGACATGGCATCTGGTCTTCTTACGAAGCATTCGCTCAGGTGGTTGACTCGATGGTGACGCAGCACGCGAAGTGGATGGAGCAATGCCTCGAGTATCCCTGGCGCAGACCGATTGCCTCTCTAAATGTATTCATCACGGGCCACGCTTGGAGGAATGACCACAACGGTTTCAGCCACCAGGCGCCGGGGTTTGTCGACAACGTGATGCAACGGCGCAGCGAGGTGGTGCGGGTTTATTACCCGCCGGATTCAAACTGCTTGCTGAACGTGTTCGATCACTGCTTGCGCAGCCGGAACTACGTCAACGTGGTTACTTGCGGAAAACAGCCGGAGCTGCAATGGCTGACGTTTGAAGAGGCGCTGGCTCATTGCTCGCAGGGAGCCTCGATCTGGAAATTTGCGACGAACGACTGCGGAGGGGAACCGGATATCGTGCTGGCGTGTGCGGGCGATGTGCCTACGATCGAGGCTTGCGCGGCGTCCTGGCTGCTGCAAAAGTATGTGCCTGGTATCAAGGTGCGGGTGGTGAACGTCGTCGATTTAACTGCCCTGATGAGCCCGGACGATCATCCCCACGGCATGGACAATATTTCTTTCAACGCGATGTTTACACCGGATGTGGATGTAGTCTTCGCGTTCCATGGCTACCGGTGGCTGATTCACAGCATGGTACATGGCCGCGCGAGCGAGGGACGTTTTCACGTGCGCGGATTTAATGACATGGGTACGACCACCACTCCATTCGATATGGTGGTGCTCAACAAGATGAGCCGGTTCCACCTAGCCATCGATGCTCTGAAGCATGTGGGGCGATTGCGTTCGGAGGCGTCGGACGCGGTTGATATGTTCAACCGGAAATTGTACGAGCACCATGCTTATATCCGGCAGCATTTTCAAGATATGCCGGAGATTCGGAATTGGAGTTGGACGAAGGATTTCAGCGAGCCTGGCGCTCCAGCCCCTCTTGCGAAAGGGCAACCTCGCGGCCAGCTATTTACGGATTCTTAGCTGGAGGTATTTGGCGGAGGGGTTGCTGATCAACACCCTTTCACGCATGATGATGAGAACTTCTGTTGGGGCGTGGTCCAATTGGTAGGACGCTGCACTGTTAATGCAGACGGTGGTGGTTCGAATCCACCCGCCCCAGCCACTTCCGGAATTCGAGAATCCGAGGAACCAGAGAAGCTTAATCTTTGATTACCGGAAAACCGGATTCGGTCCAGCCGCGCCAGCCGCCGTCCATTGAAATCACATTGCTATAGCCCATTTTTTGAAGATTGTCGGCGGCCAGAGCGGAACGAAATCCTCCGCCACAATAAAGCACAATTTCCGAGCTTTTATCCGGGATAGCCTTTTCGATGTCACGTTCGATGATGCCTTTGCTCAAATGGACGGCGCCGGGAATGTGGCCGCGAGCCCATTCGCCGTCCTCGCGAGTGTCAACGAGAACCAAGGGATGGCCGGAGTCGATTTTCTTTTTTACCTCGCGGTAATCCTCTTCTTTGATTCGTTTTTTCGCGTCTTTGACGAGCTTCAGAAAGCCTTCGGGGTGGTCCATTATTTCCTCCTCACGATCGGCAGGTTAATAGTAGTAAAAAAAGTTCCGGATACGGAATAAACAAATTTTCTACTTCATGTCACGCCAGTTGTAGCCGACCTTGGTATCGACGATCAAAGGGACGCTGAGCTTGTACACGTTTTCCATCACTTCTTTAACCAGCTTGGTGAGGCGCGGGATTTCTTCTTCCGGGCCTTCAAAAAGTAATTCGTCGTGAACCTGGAGGATCATTCGCGATTTGAAGTCTTTCGGCAAGCGGCGGTCCAGCTCGATCATAGCGAGTTTGATTAAGTCGGCGGCGGAGCCTTGCATCGGAGTGTTCATGGCCGTGCGCTCGGCGAAGTTCCGCATGTTGGGCTGCGGGGAATTTATTTCCGGAATGGGACGAAGGCGCCCGAAAATCGTTTTGGTAAAACCTGTTTTACGGGTCTCGGCGATTTGCGCATCGAGATATTTTTTCACTCCGCTATAGCGTTCGAAATAGGCGGCGATGAACTTTGCCGCTTCTCTGGTATCAATGCCCAGATTTTGTGCCAAGCCGAACGCTGAAAGGCCGTAAATCACTCCGAAGTTGATGACTTTGGCTACGCGACGGTGGTCTGGGGTTTGCGCGAAGGGCGCCACGCCGAAAACTTCCTGCGCTGTTCGAGAATGGATGTCCTCGCCGCGACGGAAGGCTTCGACCAGCACGGGGTCTTTTGAAAGATGCGCCAGGATTCGCAGCTCGATTTGGGAATAGTCCGCGGAAAGGAGCTTGTACCCCGGCGCGGGGACGAATGCGGCGCGGATTTCACGGCCCAATTCAGTTCGAACCGGGATGTTCTGCAAGTTTGGATTCGAAGAACTGAGACGGCCCGTGGCCGTGCCGGTTTGGGAGAAACGCGTATGCAAGCGTCCGGAGACCGGATGAATCAGCTTGGGCAAAGCGTCCGAGTAAGTGGATTTCAATTTTGCCAGCTCGCGGTATTCCAGGATTTTCCTGGGGAGCTCATGTACCAGAGCGAGTTCATTCAAGACTTCGGCGGCGGTGGAACGCGACTTAACGCGGCTCTTTCGCGGTGGCTGCAGATTCAGTTTGTCGAAGAGCACTTCGGCAAGTTGCAGGGGAGAATTGATGGTGAATTCGAAACCTGCGAGCTCATATATGCTCTTTTCTAACCGGCCGATCTCTTCCTGGGCCTTCTTGGAGATGATATCCAATTCGTTCTTGTCAACGCGAACTCCGGCGGCCTCCATACGGGCCAGTACGGAGGCTAGCGGCAGGTCAATTCTCTCGTAAACGTCCAGGAGGCCTTGTTTTTCAACCTCCGCGCGCAAGATCGGCGCCAGGCGAAGCAGAAAATCCGCTCGCTCGCCGGAAGCGCCGGACAGGGTTCTATTCAAGTGACGCAGAACTACTTCGGCAAATTCATGATTCGAAGTGGTGGGGCGCAACAGATAGGAATAGAGCATGGTGGCGTGGCGAATCCCGGAAACCGCATGCGGAGAGTCGGCAGAGTGAGACGGCGTCAGAAGTTGAAAAAGCTTCGGATCGTGAACTATTTTCTGACGCTTGACGTCCGCGGACCATTCTTTCAACACGGCCAGATTTTTATTCTCGGCGTCGTTTGCCAGGGTCCGCGCGCTACCGGGCTTGGAAGAGACTTCTACACTCGAGACAAATGTGCCATAGCCTTCTTCGTCCGGATCGTTTGAGTCGAGTGAAAGCCACACGGATGTTTCGGTGCCGCGGGCCGTTCCGTTAAGAAAACTCCCGGCTTCGTCACGCGAATCGAATGGCGTGTAGTCAGTCTTCTCTTCATCCGGCGCGGGAGCCAGCTCGCGAAGCAGGGAGGTGAATCCGAGCTCAGCGTACAAATCGCGCAGAGCGGAAAGATGCGGTTGCTGGATCTTCAGCGCTTCGAGTTCTAGTGGAACCGGGGCATCGAGAGGAATTGTCGCCAGCTGCTTGCTGAGTTTTACAAATTCACCGCATTTCTCGAGTGCTTCACGGTAACTGGAGCGTTTCACTTCACTGGCGCGCCTTAAGGCTTCCTCGGCGCTGCCAAATTGCTGAATTAGTTGGCGCGCGCCCACTTCGCCAATGCCGGCTTTGCGACGCTCGCCGGGGGCAGGTTTGTCGTTGGGATCGCGCGCACCCGGAATGTTGTCAATGGAATCGCCCATCAAGGCCATCACGTCCGCTACTTTATTGGGAGGCACGCCCATCAATTCTTCGACCATCTTTTCATCGAAGATCAGATCGCCTTTTGTCGGGTTGAGCAGACGGACAGGTCCGCCCACGAGCTGCATCAGGTCTTTGTCGCTGGTGACTATGTAAATCTCGAGATTCTCTTGCCGGGCTTGGCGTGCCAGAGAGCCGATTACGTCGTCGGCCTCGTAGCCGGGATATTCTAGGATGGGCAGCCGCATGGCGTCGCAATAGCGGCGAACGAAGGGCATCTGAATGGAAAGCTCATCGGGCATCGGGGGGCGTTGGGCTTTGTAGGAGGCAAAAAGCTTGTCGCGAAATGTGGGTGAAGGATGGTCGTAAACCACCGCGAGGTAATCGGGGCGCCGGTCTTTGTTGTTGAGCAGGCGGCGCATCATGGTGGCAAAAAGATAGGGGACTTTTGTGGGTATGCCGCCGCTGGTTTGAAGCCTCTCCATGGGGGCAAAAAAGGCACGGAAGATGTAGCCCATGGCGTCGACTAAGAAGAGGCGCTTTGTCTGTTTGGAAGGCATTCAGCCGGGTTGGTGCGCTCGGAACAGAGCGCACGCCGAGTATATCAGAGTCGCGCTTATCTGCTTACGCGCCGGGTTAGGCGAACTCGGGCGCGGACGAACAATGGCGCTTGACTCATAACCCATTGAGGCTTATAGGTATTACATCATTTTTTGCACGACTGCAGAGCTGAACGGCTGGGGGATACCCGTTCAGTGAAACCTCTGCACAATTGAAGTGGCAGCGATTCTGTTTTGAAAATTCAGAGGAGTATTCATGGAAACCTTGCGCCGATGGAGCCTTCGCTTCGCATTCGTGTGCGGAGCAGTCTTGGTCATACTGGCGAGCGGGACGACAATTCAGGCCCAGACGTTTCGTGGAACGATTTTGGGTACGGTGACGGATAGTACTGGCGCGGCTGTGGTGGGTGCCCACGTGACAGTACACAATGTCGATACTGGCGTCGACCGCAGCACAGATACCACTACCGACGGCGGTTATTTGATGCCGGAGCTTCCAGTGGGCAACTACAACGTAATCATCGAAATGAAGGGTTTTCAGAAGACTGCGACTAACGGCATACTCGTTTCGGTGGCGGCAGAGCGGCGTGTGGACGCCATTTTGAAACCAGGTGAGGTGAGCCAGCAGATTACGGTTTCAGGCGAGACGTTGCCGGTAGTGGAGACGGCGAGCGATACACTTGGCGGTGCGTTCGAGAACCACGAAATTGAAGAACTGCCGATCAATGGCCGGGACTAAACCAAGCTTCTCATCATGGTTCCAGGCACGGCAGGTGAGCCGAATGGCGGCGGTGACTCGCCGGGCTCCTACGGCCTTTTCAGTG